>Ga0207647_10000231_pt1 | contig 46261 bp, 45 predicted proteins | sample KBSCornC2_FD_184295 | JGI IMG/M metagenome (GOLD analysis project Ga0207647, IMG submission 184295) | Corn rhizosphere microbial communities from Kellogg Biological Station, Michigan, USA - C2 (SPAdes) (version 2) | ecosystem: Host-associated > Plants > Roots > Rhizosphere ... | reverse complement strand
TCACTTTTATTAACAAGCAAAATTTGCCTGTTGGCCGTCCGATGATCTTTATCGCCAATCACCAGAGCCTGTATGATATACCTGTGCTGATATACCACCTCCATAAATACCATGCGAAGTTTATCTCGAAAATTGAACTGGCTAAAGGCATCCCGTCCGTCTCCTATAATCTTCGTCATGGTGGCGCAGCTATTATCGATCGTAAAGATTCCCGGCAATCCATTACCGAAATTGCAAAGTTGGGCACCCGTATGAGAGAAAACAAGTGGTCGGCAGTGATATTCCCTGAAGGTACACGGTCAAAAGACGGGAATGTAAAAACCTTCCAGGTAGGCGGGGTGGCTACTCTACTCAAAAAATGTCCCGAGGCCTTGATCGTCCCTATCGCTATCAACAATTCATGGAAAATGGTTCGCTATGGCGTTTATCCGCGAAATACTTTTATTCGCATGACATGGAAAGTGTTACCCCCTATCGAACCTGAGAAAAGGCCGGTAGATGAAGTAGTTGCCGAAGCTGAGTCGGCCATTAGAAAAGCTCTTGGTCAATAGTTAGTTGGCAGTTCGCAGTGTGCAGTTTGCAAGGCTTTATTTAAAATGAAAACTGCCACTGGCAATTGCCAACTCAAATATTCTTCCCGTCAATTATCTTAAAGAATTCCTCGCGATAAGTATCGCCTACCGGGATGATCTTATCACCAATAAAAATGCGGCTGCGCTCAATGCTATCGATCTTATTGATGGAGACGATATAAGACTTATGCACGCGGATAAAATGCTTCTCGGGTAAAGCATCTTCCATCTTCTTCATATTCTGCAGGGTAATGATGCGCTCAGCAGGTGTAAAAATAGAAATATAATCTTTTAAGCCTTCGATAAACAGAATGTCGTTCAGGTACACTTTCTGGATCTTGTGCTCGGTTTTCACAAAGATAAAATCACTTAAAAAATCATTCTGAGGAGCTGCCTCAATCTTAATTTCCGGTTTCGCAGACGGTTGAATTACGGCCTGCGCCTTTTGCACCGACTTAAAGAAACGGTCGAATGCGATAGGCTTCAAGAGATAGTCGATTACGTCCAGCTCGTAACCTTCCAGGGCATACTGAGGATAAGCAGTAGTCAGGATAACTTTTGATTTACCATTAGCAATACGCAGGAATTGGATACCGGTTAGCTCGGGCATCTGCACATCCAGGAACACTAAATCAATATTTCCTTCCTGCACTAGTTGCAGCGCCTCTATAGGATTGGTGGTTACCTTCACCAATTGCAAAAACGGCATCTTGGAGATGTAATCTTCCAATATATGGAGCGCCAATGGCTCATCATCTACTACAAGGCATCTGATCATATTATAAAACTAGTGATAATTCGCAAGTATAAGTCGTGGCTGCGTCCCGTATAGTTAAGCTATAATTTCCGGAATAAAGCAGATCGAGCCTTCTTTTAACATTATTTAACCCAATTCCGCCTTCTGTATCCCGGTTCATCATATGCTTTTTGTTCTCCATAAAAAAATGAAGATGGGTACCATCGAGGTTTATGCGTAAACATATGGGCGAAGACGGGTCATTGGCTACCCCGTGTTTAAAGGCATTTTCTATAAATGCGATCAGCAGCAAAGGTACAATCTTTTGGTTACCAACTTCACCGGTTATTTTAAAGTCGACAAAGGCCTTATTGCCAAACCTTATCTTTTGCAGATCGATATAATTTTGCAGGTATTGCAGCTCTTTGGCCAGGTCGACTTTATGATCATTGCTTTCATATAGCATATACCGCATGATCTCCGATAGTTTCAAAATAGCTTCGGGCGCGGTGTCCGATTTCTGATAAGCCAGCGAGTAAATACTATTAAGCGAATTAAACAAAAAATGTGGGTTGATCTGTGATTTCAGGAAAGCCAGTTCGGCGCTGAGGCGCTGGTTTTCGAGGTCACGCTGCACGCGTTCGTTCAAAAACCAATCGACGCTAAACTTAAGTGCTGTACTCAGGAAAAGGAAGAAAACATTTGTCAAACATGCACTGATCATGTACGACCCGAACGATGTTTGTTTGTGCCCTTCTATCAAGATATAGCTTTTGAAGACATTGGCCAACCCATACTTACCTAAAGCAAAAACGATGATCACTAAAACAAGGGCCATGCTATAATCCCTGTACTTCTTTTTGTCCAAAAACTTGGGAATCAAGTACAGGTAATTCAGGTAAAAAAGGCCAATATTTACGACAGCAAACAGGCCGAAAATTATTGCCAATTGAGCTGCCGTCATTTTGCTGTTGCTATGGGCCAGGAACACAAAATACGAGACAATACTCACCCAAAAAACAATATGCCAGAATATTTGCCAGTTACGCTTCATTGCACCTAATGTAATATATTCAGTACTTTATCCGCTATATATTTATATATAGACCTCATTTTTACCGATAAACCCGGTAAAATTTCCGATGAACGCCAAATCACAGGAAAATGTCCGTTCATCTACAATTCGCGTCAGTTGGTCTAATACTTTTTAGCAGGTTAAACTTTCGCTGTTTATTTGTATCATAATCAATCACACAATGAAAAAGCTAGTCTCTAATTCGAATCCATTTATCTTACTGCTATTACCCGTAGTATTTGCCTTGGTGATGGGGATAGGTTATCAATTTCAACAAAAGAAGGTTTATGCCGAAGGCACCTCTGCTGCAGTACATGCAACTTCGCTGTTTTATAAAGGCGTAACCTTAGTTAAAACGGTTTGCTCTGTTGCCAAAGAAAAACTATGGTAATCAGCACCGAAGGGTTGAGTTTTAATTTCGGCAATCAGCAGGTTGTCAGATCGCTATCCCTCCAGGTGCCCGAAGGCAGTATTTACGGTTTCCTTGGTCCAAACGGCGCCGGAAAAACCACAACTATAAAATTGCTGCTCAATCTGCTAAAAACAGATCAGGGTAGCATTCATATTTTTAATAAGGAACTGCAAAGCAATCGAATCTCCATTCTTTCACAAATTGGCTCGCTGATAGAGCAACCCGCTATTTATCTTCACCTTTCGGGCCGGGAAAACCTCTTGAACCGTGCTTTGCTGTTACAAGTACCCGAAGAACGTGTGGATGAAATGCTCGATTTGGTTCATCTGGCCGACGCTGCGCATAAAAAAGCGGGCAAATATTCCTTGGGGATGAAACAGCGATTGGGTATAGCGCTTGCTTTATTGTCAGACCCAAAGCTTCTGATTCTGGACGAACCTACTAATGGCCTTGATCCGAACGGAATCATCGAAGTGCGAGAACTATTGATCCGACTGGTCTCACAGCATAAAAAAACGGTTTTTGTATCCAGCCATTTATTGGCCGAAATAGAACGCATGGCAACCCATGTGGGCATTATACATAAGGGCGAAATGCTTTTCCAGGGAAGTATCAAGGATCTGGAAGCGATCAGTCAGCCACAAATACAGGTTGAATTGAATGAGACCGTTGATGCCGCGAATTTTCTAAAAAAGCAAGGCGTTACTGTTACTGAGGTTAACGATGAATGTGTGTCCCTTCCGTTTGCATCAAAAACGCAAATGGGCGAGGTCAATACTTTGCTTAACAAAAATGGGTACACTGTTTACAGCATCAAAAAGGTAAATAAGGACCTGGAGAAATTATTTTTAGATATCACCCAAAACGCCTGAGCAGATGAAGGGATTTTTACTATCGTTCCGGTCTGAGTTTTATAAAACGCGCAAAACTATCGCCTTTTGGAGCGCTGTTATCCTACCATCGGTTATTTGCCTTATGATATTCATTGGATTTTTCAATCACAGTGATAAATTAGGCAATCTTCCAGGAGCTATGTTGTGGTTTGAATTTGCCACCCCGGTTTTGGTAGTTATGGGACCATTGCTATTGCCTATGCTTGTTGTCTTTGAAGCTTATTCTGTAAACAATATCGAACATAAGGCTGAAACGTGGAAAACATTATTTAGCCTACCATTGCCCAGATGGTCAATCTATTCAGCCAAATATTTATATGCTTTTTCTTTGGTGGTTTTATGCCTCGCTTTATTTATGCTTTTCACACTAGGTTTTGGTAATCTATTAAGTGTACTTAAACCCGCTTTAAAGTTCAATGAATACCATATAGAAAGCATTTTAGCACAGATATATTTAAAACTACTTTTATCCGCGCTGGGAATATTATCTATTCAGTTTTTACTAAGCTTACTTTTCCGGGACTTTCTAAAACCAATGGGTATTGGCTTTGTAGCGACAATAAGCGGCATAATCATGGCTAATTTAGGCTGGAAATATGCATACCTTTTCCCCTACGCTATACCTATGCTTACGTTAAGAAGCGTTAAGCCCAACAATACTATGAATAGCCCAAGCATACCCCAGATCACGGTGGATATATTCACTAAGGATATCTTTGTGAGTTTGGCCGTTGCGGTGGCTGTATTTGTTTTAGGATATTTTATTGTGCTGAAGAAGAGCGTGAAATAAATATGTTCCTACAGAGGAGACGCGATGCATCGCGTCTCCACCACACATCCTCGTCGAAAAATCTAAAATCACTTCACAGGTTTCGGATATACCGGCAAGCTTTCATGGCCTTCCGCATCTACTGATTGCACGGCGAAGAAATAATTATCCTTCGAGTACGCCAGGTCAGCTTTGGTATCGGTCACATAAAACTTCTTCTCCCAATATGGACTAATGGTTTCGCGCATTAGCACATAATAACCGGCAGCCTTTTTGCCATTTGCAGGCGCATCCCATTTTAACTGTGTTCGATTGGTTAAACCGCTGGTTACCATACCTACGTTTTGGGGTTCGGCAGGAGCCGATGCCAGGTTAGCCAGCACCGAAAGGTTCATTCTAGCTACCTTTTGCACGTAATTGAAATCGACATAATCGGGCAGGTCGCCGTAATTTATGCCATTTTCAGTGCGAATGGTTTGGTGTTGACGGGTATAATCCTCATTCATTTCGGTAATGCGCACTGCAGTATAACCTTCCTGCTGAAATGGGATATGGTCGCCACCGCGCAAGTAGCGGTCGCGCCGATAGATCAGTTTCACATCCAACTGGTCAACATAGCGCTCAGCGGTTTCTTTGATATATCTTGATAGTTCACGAGATGGGCTATCATTTTCTCCGCCTAATGAGATCAAGCTGGCAATCTGCTTTTCATTGTGACTATCGACAGTCGGTATACCTTCGCTGAATATCCGCACGCTGCGGTTATCTTTCAGATCGGTTTCCATACCATGACTATTTCCCACGATATCATTATTCAACATTGCATCGATGTTCCAATTTTCAGCTTTAGCACGTTTCGCCACATGAGCGGAACCTAATAGTCCTTGCTCCTCTCCAGCCACTGCCATAAAAATGATGGTCGCCGGGAAAGGTCGTTTGGACATTACCCTGGCCAGTTCCATTGAAACTGCGGTGCCTGAGGCGTCGTCATTAGCACCAGGTTCGTCGCCATTCGGATCCATAATGTCAGACATGCGCGAATCATAGTGCCCCGAAACAATATATACGCGGGTGTCTTTTGGATCGGTGCCCTTCAATATTGCCAATACATTTTTCAGTTTAACAGGTGCATTTATCCTTTCGCCCTTAGGCTGGGTAGAAGTATCATATTTAACCGCCATCCGCCCATGTGAATCTGCTGCATAACGTTGATATTCAGCTTTTATCCAATTTCGCGCGGCTCCTATGCCGGTGGTTTTGCTTGTAGTGTCAGCAAGAGTATGGCGCGATTTAAAACTCACCAATTTGCGAATGATCGTTTCGATATTGTTCGAAGACACCTCGTCCACCATTTGTTTGATCGCAGCATCCTGCCGGATGGTAGTCTGCGCCATGGCAGGCACGCAAAAGAATAATGGCAGAATAAATCTCAGGTATTTCATGGTAATATTGGGTCATCTGGAGACGCGATGCATCGCGTCTCTACAAAGTTTTTAATTGATATCTGCTTCTTCTGGCTCTTCCATAATATTACCGGTCTGCTTAAAATTACTGCGCACAAAATGGCACCAGTCGCATTCTTCTTTACCGCAACCAGTATTAAAATCATGTGCCTGTATTTTAGCATAAACCGTCCTTATTTGTTCTCTTACAGTCTCCACATCTTCCGGACTGATCAGGATTTTCTCTGTAACATATTCTCCTTCGCTTACCGGTTCAATAAAATCAAACTGGGTACTTATAACCTGCCAGTCTTTAGAGCGATCATTCTCAATCAATAATTTATAAAACACGGCCTGACGCCAGTAGTCGCCGCCATTGGGTTTCTCGTTGGTTGGCCTTGCCAGTTTTTCTTTAGCATTCCTGTACTTTCCGGTTTTGTAGTCCACTACAGTTACCTGTTTGCCGTGAAATTCCACTTTATCCAAACTGCCTTTTACAGGCACACCATCCACTTCGATATTTTTTATAGATAGCTCCACCAGCGCAATTTTATTCCAGTTCACTACGTTTAGCTCATAATAAGGTGGTAATATTTTATCGCCATAATCCAATCGCAGTTTGAAATCTTCCTTTGTAAATGAATCCCGGTTGCGGAACATATAGGTGCGGAAGTCTTTCATAAATAGTTCTGTTGACGGAAACTCGTCATCATTCTCTTTCAAAGTACGGAAAGCCCGTTTCAAGGCATCGTGCGCTGCCGAACCAAATGTTGCCGACGGACTTTTGCCGGAAGGCACACGTATCAGGCATTGAAAATAAAACCGCAGCGGGCAATCCAGGTAATTACTCAAATGCGTAACCGACAGCGTATAATTTTGCAACAACTGATTGATATAATTTTTATCGATCAGCTCTACTTTCGGTTTCTCATCTTCACTGAATTGTGTAGCATAAAAATCCAGCATTTCTTCTTCGGCAGGCTTTAGATAATCGATCCGCAAATTAGTGGCAGCCAATATCTCACCCACAAATTGTGAAGCCTCCATATCTTTCCCATTCTTATCTTTTGCCGCATAGGAAACATTAAGATGCTGCTTGGCACGAGTCAACGCCACATAAAATAACCTGCGTGATTCTTCCCGTTGGGCGATTTCATCATCAGGTGCCTGCGTTAAAGTATCTGGTAAACTGAATCCGTTGTTTCGTCCTTTGCTATCCCAGGTCTTCTTATCGCAGCCAATCAAAAACACATGCTCAAACTCAAGTCCTTTTGAACCATGGGCAGTTAGAAAGTTGACGCCATTTTCAGAATAGATCACCTGTGTTAAGGGCAGCCTGATATTATTATCACGCATCAGGTCGATGGTTTTAACCAACTCTCCCGCGCTAATATCCGGGTTTTTACGGCTTTCGTCTTTCAGGAAGTCGAAGAAATTGGTAAGCACCTGGATGTACCAGCCTTTGTCGGGCTGCTTCATGATGTACCGAAGGATGCCCATCTTGGCGATCAGTTCCTGGAAAAGCTGCTGTAGTGTTACACTAACTGATGCCTTCAACAGATCGTCGATATAGGTCATCAGGTGTTTCATCTCCTGGTTAGGAGGCGAATCAAATAACGCTTGCTGTGCAGGCATTTTTAATTCGCTGATATATCTTCTGAGAGATGATTTTGGCTCACTGTTATTTGAGGTCTTAAAGTTTTGATTGGCTACTGCGACGCTTGCCTTAGCGATTTCAATTGGTGGAATATCAAAAAAATCATAGTGCATGATCTCAAACAGCAGTTCATCCCCGCTATAAGGCGAATCCATTTCCATAGCAAGATAGCGCAATATGTTGATGATCTTTTCGCCAAATGGCAATGTCAGGATGTCGATCTTTCTGCGTGTATTTACCGCGATTTTCTTTGAATCGAGATATTGCAGCAGCTCTTCCACCTGGCTGTGGTTACGGTAAATCACTGCTATTTCTCCCGGAGCAGTCCCTCCATCTATCAATTGTTTGATCTGCTGGGCAGTATCGACCATTTCCTGCGCAGGATTTTCGTATTCCCTTATCGTAGGTTCATGGGCCATTTCTTTAAACCGGGCGCCAGCAGCCATCAGGTCCTTATCCAATTGTAATTGCCCGGTTAAGCGCTCTCGGTTATTGCCGATCAATGCTTTTGAGATGTCGAGTATGTGTTGATTGGACCGATAATTATGTTTCAGCACAACCGTCTTCAATGTTTTGACATAATCGCCTGCAAAATCCAGGATGTTCTTCATATTCGCGCCCTGGAACTTGAAGATCGATTGGTCATCGTCACCTACTACAAATACATTGGGCGTGTCCCAATAACTTAGCAATAACTTCAGCAATTCGCTTTGCGAACCGCTGGTATCCTGGAACTCGTCCACCAAAATATATTGATAGCGTTCCTGGTATTTCCGCAACATTTCCTCATTTTCCCGAAATGCCTTCAGCACCCATATGATCATGTCGTCATAATCATAGTAGCCGCCCGTCTTCATCTTAGCATCATAGCGCCGATATTCGCTCACCGCGGCTAAAAGTTTAGCCATTACTTCACTTGCGGCGTCAAGGTCTTTTTGTTTTACATCACCAACCTTAATACCTTTTGCTGCATTTGCCCGCTTATAAATAAATTCCTCGCGATTTGGCAGATCTTCCAAATATTCAGCGACCGCGCTACGGATCATATCCTCATTCCAATTTTCCCGTTTCATCACTGAAAACAGGTTCTTCAGGCGTGGTACATCGTAATAAATATCCCCAGTGAACCGCTTTAATAGATGATCATTTGGGAAATCATCCACCAGTTCCTGGAAAAGCGCGACTGAATCCAGATCGGATAATGGTTCCAGGTTCAGTTTGCCAAAATAGTCCAGGTTTTCCTGTATCACCTCGTTACAAAAAGCGTGGAAGGTATAAATATTCACGCGGTAAGCATCCGGGCCGATAAACTCAAATAGTCGCTTACGCATGGCCACCGCTCCTGCATCGGTATAGGTTAAACACAATATTTCGTGCGCACTGGCATCAGTTTCCAATAATATTTTACCAATACGTGCAGCCAGTATCTGCGTTTTCCCCGTCCCGGGACCAGCAACCACCAGCACCGGTCCCTCGATATGCTCGACGGCAGACAATTGTTCCGGGTTCAACCTAGCTAAAGCTTCCTGAAATTTCTCGTTATATTTATTGGGAGTAGATTGCATAATAGAATAAGGTAAATGTAAGCAAAAGGCAACGGAAATATTTCGCGCCCTTGTCAAATAGAAAATAGATATTAAAGATTTTAGACCGTCTTCGCCGCCTTCACAACATCCTCAACCTCCAAAATCCGCGTCGGATATCCATATAAAGTTACATTGATCATCGCCTGCCCTACCGCTGCCAAATCACATGATTTGGATGGAAATAGCGCATGCAGTACTGGATATAGCCAACCGAGGTATTTATAAATCGAAGGCACGTTTTTCGCCCCTTTGGCGGCCTTCATCAAGCCGGGTCTGAAATTAAATTCTTGTCTAAAAGGAAGTTTAGCCAGATCATTCTCTGTTTTGCCTTTTACCCTTGCCCACATCTGACTCCCTTTTTCGGAGCTGTCCGTACTGGCGCCTGACACGTAACAAAAAGTCATATCCGGGTTAAGTCGACTTAAGGTCTCGGCCACATGCATGGTTAAGGTATAGGTGAGTTTATAATACTCCGGCTCTTTCTTACCGATAGACGTTACACCTAAACAGAAATAGCAGGCATTGTACCCTTTCAGTTGACCCTCAATTGGCGAAATATCAAAAAAGTCAGTGTGGATGATCTCTTTCAGTTTAGGGTGACTAAAACCGGACGGCTTACGGTTTACTATTAGTACTGCTTCCACCTGCGGATGTGATAAGCATTCCTGCAATACACCTTCGCCTACCATTCCGGTAGCGCCCGTAACAATCGCCCTGATTTTTGTTTCCATCCTGCTGAATCTATTTAGCCCTCCTTTGGAGAGGATTTAGGTGAGGCTTAACACTATGCCAAGATAAAAAGTTCAACCTATACCTCACTATTTTAAAATAACTCCCGTACCATACGGAAAAATTGTACTTACCCGCACTGGCAATTTTCCTTTCGGATTGATAATGCGGTTAATCACCTTCACTGCTGAACGCTGCATTTCGTCGCTCAACTGGTAACCGGCTATCAGGGCGCCACTGTTTTCAATTCCTGGTAAACCGGCCATTGTATGCGGGTTCGCAAATACACAAACTACCGAGTGTTGGTGCGCTGCTACTTGCGCAATAAATATCTTCACCCCATTACTGTAATCCAATTTACTTGCGGGGCGCCCGCGGGTGTCATTAATGCTGACGATAACCTGATCGTAACTACGCAGCTTATCCAGCAGTGTCAGCAGATCATCGGCTGGTGTTGCCTTACCTACAATAAAGGTATCATTATTCAGATACCATTGGGCCATCTCGTTCTGAAATAAAGTAGGCTGCGAAACGCCAATGCTTATAATGGCCGTTTTGGCTATAGGGTTTAACTGCACAGTTGATGCGTCACCCTTTAGTAAGGTAACAGAGGCATCAGTCAATTGCTGCACAAGGGATTTGGCGCTTGGTCTGTTTAGGTCTTCAACCAAGTTAGCAGGCAAGGCCTCAAGATAGTGGTTCAAGCCGGCCCAGTATTTGGCTGCCAATACTTTCTTCACTTTTGTTTCAAACTCCAGCTTGGTTATCTTTTTCTGGCGCACCGCTTTTTTAATAAGATCGATTGCCCTCTTTGAGTCTTCCGATAGTTCGATAATGTCGTTCCCTGCAATGAAGGCACGAAGATCAGCCTCACCTTCCGGAAAATATTTTATTACACCTTTCATCTCCATTGCATCTGAGACCACCAAACCCTTAAATCCAAGCGAATCTTTTAAAATTCCGGTTACAATTGGGCGGGATAATGTTGACGGTAGATTTTTGGTTGAATCCAGTGCAGGGATATCCATGTGAGCGATCATCACACCGCTTATGCCTGCCTTAATGGCTTGTTTAAAAGGATATTCTTCCAGGGTATCCAGGCGCTGCCTGCTGAAAGGGAGCAAAGGCAGATCAAAATGTGAATCCACATTGGTATCACCATGGCCCGGGAAGTGCTTAGCCGTCGTAAGCAAACCGGCATCCTGCATACCTTTCATATAAGCAATGCCTTTGGCGGCAACATTGTATTTATTATCCCCGAATGAACGGTAATTGATCACGGGGTTACTAGGGTTGTTATTTACATCCATATCCGGTGCCAGGTTGATCTGCATCCCAAGCCGTTTAAAGTCGTAAGCTACAAACTGGCCCATTTTATAGATCAGTGTGTTATCCTGTATAGCCCCTAAAGTCATTTGATAAGGATATGAAATAGTCGAATCCAACCGCATACCCAGCCCCCATTCGCCATCCATAGCAACAAGCAAAGGCGTTTTGGCCAGCCTCTGGTATTTATTGATAAGATTCAGTTGCCTCATCGGACCACCCTGGAAAAACACCAGTCCACCGATCTGCTGCTCCTTGATCACATTTCCTACGGAATCCTCATAAGCTTGTCCCCGGTCAGTATGTGCCCTTACAAAGAATAACTGGGCAACGCGTTGTTTCCGACTTAGTTTTTTATAAACCGAATCGACCCAATGATTTTGGCGACTTAACAGATTAATATAACTGATTTTTTGCTGAGAGAAGGCCGAAAGACTGCTCATAAACAAAACAAGCAAGAAGGTAATCTTTACCCCTTTTTTAAATTGATTCATAGAGGTTCAAATGTAGGTATTGCGGATTAGTTGTTGAGATTGTAACGATTAAAAAAGTTGTAAAGGCTGCACCCAGAATTGCTTTTCATTGTCAATGGCGAATAGTCAATAGCCAAACCAATACAACTATTGCCACCAACTACAAATTAAACCCTAATTAAAAAAATTTCTGCAAACAACTAAACCTATTCGTTTTGTTTCATTCTAAAAACAACAAACTATAAAAAACTTACTCCCATGAAGCACATTTTTATTTTAGCTATATGCCTGCTGGTTGCAGGATCTGTAAGCGCCCAGACTTATTATTATGGACCTCGTCGTGTCGTTCATCGTCGTCCCGTTCAGCGTCAGCAAGATGATTTTTACCGTCCAACTGTTGGCATCGAAGGTGGCGTCAGCTTGGCCAATACCGTATCTTCTTATAATACCGGTTATAGCACAAGCGGTATCGTAGGTTTCAATGCTGGTTTAGTGGCTAGCGTTCCGCTGATATATCCGTTATCTTTTGAGCCCGAAGTATTGTTTTCGCAGAAAGGTTACCAGGCTGTCACTACTGACGGTACTTTAACCCAGCGCAATAACTATATAGATATCCCACTGCTTGCAAAATTCCGAATTGTACGTGGATTTAATTTCCTTGTCGGACCGCAAATCAATATCCCATTAACCAGCACTACCACCTTTGACAATGGGTTTACCACAAGTCGTGAAAGTTATTATGACGATGCTACCAACAAAAGCTATATCTCGGGCGCATTCGGTGTAAGCATCGATCTTAACCAGAACGTAGACATCCATGCCCGCTACCTGATCGACCTTTCGTCGAACACCTACGATCAAAACTCTCCAATTCCTGACTATCGTAACCAGGTTTGGCAGTTTGGCATCGGGATAAAATTTCAGTAAAATAAAATTACAGATCAAAAAGGAAGGTTGGCAAGTTGCCAGCCTTCCTTTTTCTACTCTTTTACAAACAGCTTTTGTATATCGCTAACAAACTCTTCCTCTTCCTGGTAAAGAGTTTTCCGGTAAGGTTTAAAATCATTCACCCGTTCATCATAGTGATTTAAGCATTCCCTGATCCGTTCGATGATCTGTGGTACCTGGTCATTGTCTTTTTCGAAGCGGTACTTTTCAGGAATAGGCATATCAGGCTGAAAGGCTGCTGAACCGGTTTTACCGATGATCATACAGCAGCGCATAATACAAGCTTCCCTTGGCATTCTTTCTTTACCTGGGTGATAGCCGAAATCAACATATAATTTAGCCCGGTTCATCCACCCTGCCACTTCAGTTGGTGTCATGTTGGCAAGTGGCTTCCAGTTCAAATCTGGTGTAAGACGAATGATCCCTTCCAAGAATTCATCGTTTTTACGTGGATTGTAAATTATGATATCTTCTTTGAGTTCTTCATGCTCAGCCAGTTCAAAAAAAGCGCTGTTCATATAGTCCGATATCTGCCCGACGGGTTCAATCCCTTTCTCGCGCAAATTAACCATTGAATAATGAGAGTGCCCTATGTTTAGAACGCCCTCCTGCTTTATCCTTTCAATGGAAGCAATATCATAGGGTTTTATGGCGTTTCTGAGCCGGTAAAGTGGCCTGCGGTTTATTTTATCAATATAAAGCTTCTGAAAAATATAATAATTAGTAACGCTTAGCCACCATATCACCTTTCTTATCGCATTGTATCTTTTAATAAAGAGCGGCTGTAGGTAGGCTTCGGCCAATATCATTATATGCTCCGGCTTATTCTCCAGTTTATCGGCAGCGGGCACCTGGTAGTGCATATAGGTTTTATGTACAATATCTTCGGTGCGCTGTATCTTAAAATAATGCATATAGGCATCAAAGCCCAGCAGCCTTAGATGATGGCCCAACTGGTGCAGCGCTTCCGGACCGCCGGTTGCATAACCCGCAGGACAGAAAATGTATATTTTGCTACCGGGTTTACATTCTATTTTTTTAATGATTTCTTTCATTTACTATTTAGCATACGAGATTATTCAAAACAAATTTTCCGCGCCATGTTTAGTTTGCTGAAAAATTTTCGTGGTTTAAAGCGCATATAAAAAAGCAAGTCGTGATATTTTACCAGGAAAATAAAACATCGTACTCTTTCCCTGCCTTTTGCCAATGACGAAAAAAGATAATAAGCTTCTTGCATTAAAGCCGGATCCCGGTTGTATTTAAATTCTGCGCAATGTTTTATCATATCCAGGTCGGGCAATATCCGATCTATCCCTCTTACAGGCGACGCTGCATTATCATTGGTTGTTCGGAGTTTTAATGTATCCGTTATCGTTGAATGGTGCTGACGATAATGTACCAATATTTTATCAATATATTTTACCCGGCCTATATTGAAAGCAACATAAGCGAGCCACCAATCATGCGAGAAACGTTTGTCAAAAGGCACCAGGTATTGTTTAAGGCTGCTATCAAACAGGGTCGCATGCCCATGCACGCAATTTGAAAAAAGGAACGGCAGGCAGCTTTCGCCGTCATATAGGCGGGTAGTATTGGATACGGTATAATTACCGATCCGCCGATTATGCTCGTCAACCAGGTCAGAATCATGAAAAACCATGATATGGCCCGGAATTTCGGGCAGCAGCTGACTTATTTTGCCGGTCTCCCAGATGTCATCCTGGTCGGCAAAGGCAATATACCGGCCAGTGCACAACTGCAGCGCCTTTTCAAAGTTTTTTGTATAACCCAGATTTTCTCCATTAAAATAAAGTTTTATCCTGGTGTCTTTTGCCGCATAACTTTCCAAGATATTCCGGGTATCGTCAAATGAGCAGTCGTCGGTGATAATTATCTCGATATGGGCATAGTCCTGGCTTAAAATGCTGTCCAATTGTTTCGGCAAAAACCTTTCCCCATTATAAGTGCAAAGAGCGACGGATACCAGCGGGTTATCGTTCATTTAAGATGATACAGTTAAATCTTAGTGCCAACAAAGATGTGTAATTTATACCTTTGTGCTGAGTTTTTGGAATTTTATGTTTGAAAATCTATTCGGGACCGGGCATACCTATATGTACGAGGTTGCCATATGTTGCATAGTTAAGGACGAGGAATACCTGCCCGAATGGGTTGAATACCACGCAAATATAGGCATAAAGCAGTTTTATGTTTACGACAATGGCTCAGCTGTGCCTGTGAGCGAAATCCTGAAACCGTACATAGACAGTGGCCTGGTAACCGTTGAGCTTATACAGGGCCCTGCCAAACAAATGATAGCCTATGGGCATTGCCTTAAAAAATATGGCGCGCAGTGTAAGTGGATAGCTTTTATTGATGCGGACGAATTTATAGTACCCAAAACATTTTCCGGCAGCCTTCCCGATTTTTTAATGGCCTATGAACGATTCGGCGGGATTGGCATCAACTGGTTGGTATTTGGGTCTAATGGGCACATTGAAAAGCCCGGCCGGCCGCAGATAGAAAGTTATACGCTCCGCACTCCAAAATCAGACCCCAGGAATGATCATGTGAAATCAATCGTTCAGCCGAGGTATGTAAAACATATCCCATCGGGCCCGCACCATTTTCATTATGTTTTTGGCAAATATTCAGTAAACGAAAACTTTAAGCGTTTCAAAGGGCCCTACTCCCCGCACAGCTCAAACAAAATTCAGCTTAACCATTATTGGCTGCGTTCTGAAGCCGATTTCAAAGAAAAACTGATACGCGGCAGGGGCGATCAAACCGCACCCGAACTTGCCCGCAGGATGGAAGATTTTTACCAGGCAAATAAAGAGGCTATCGTGCACGATGAAACCATACTGACTCTGCGTGAAGTGATGGCTAAGGAAAGTAAAATATAAAGCCTAACGCTCTACGTTAAAAAGTGTCAGCTTTTTGATCTTATATCCCCAAACAAATTTTAACGACAGATTAATTTTGCTGAGAGTTGATTTCTTCAGAATATAGAACAATACATTCCGGTGGATAAATATAAAATAAGCCAGGGTGAAACTAGTATAGCTTTGCATGCGGCGCTGCATCAGGTTCCGCATTTTTTTCACAAAGCGCGCCTGTGCATCTGCATTAAATGGATACGCGGCAAAAATGTTCAGCACATCCAGTTGAAACTGCATTTTATCAACCGAACTGCTTTTTGTCCTGTTGGCGCGTTCCTGCTTTAAAATATTGGTGTTGGCATTAAAGTGCTGGCGGTATTTTACCAATGCCTGGTTAATAAAAGCGATGCCGCCGTTATTGGCTGCGACATAAGCTAGCCAGCGGTCATGGATAATGGTATCATTAAAAGCGCCGGTAAACTTCAGCAGTTCCTTTTTAAAAATAGTGGCATGCCCTAATACGCAATTACCGAAAAGGAAATAGCGGCAGTCATTGCCCGAATAACAGTTTTGCACGTCGGATGCTTTCTTGTTCAGTGGCTTACCCTGCTCGTCTACAAATTCAGAATCGTGATAGGCCAGGATACTATCACCTATCAGTTCCACCATGACGCTAATCTTATTTTTATCCCAGATATCGTCCTGATCACATAATGCAATGTAGTCGCCGGTGCACAGGCTTATGGCTTTTTCAAAATTTTTGGTATACCCCAAATTATCGGTGTTAAAATGCACCTTAAGTCGCGGATGTCGGGCGGCATAATCATGTAATATAGCTGCAGTATCGTCTTTAGAGCAATCGTCCACCGCTACAATTTCCAGGTCGGGGTAGGTTTGTGCAATAAGCGTATCTAATTGCTCTTTTAAATAACCAGCGCCATTATATGTACACAATGCAATGGAAACCAAGCCTGCTGTCATTATTGAAAAGTTTGCATATCGATCAACCTGCGATAAAGGCCATTGTTGCTGATGAGCTGGTGGTGAGTCCCCTGTTCTACAATCTCTCCGTTCTCCAATACAATAATAGTATCAGCATTCTGAATGGTGCTTAGCCTGTGGGCTATGATAAGCGACGTGCGGTTCCTCATCAGGTTGTTTAGCGCTTCCTGTACCAATTTTTCTGATTCAGTGTCGAGTGCAGATGTAGCCTCATCAAGGAGCATGATGGGTGGGTTGTTCAGCACCGCACGGGCAATGCAGATCCGTTGTCGCTGTCCACCCGAAAGCTTGGTGCCACGGTCCCCAATATTGGTATTATAACCATTCTCTGTCTCCATAATAAAATTATGAGCATTGGCTATCCGGGCAGCCGCTTCTACTTCTTCCTGGGTAACGTTCGCTTTTCCGAAGGCGATATTGTTAAAGATAGAGTCATTAAAAAGAATCGACTCCTGGTTTACTACCCCCATCAACGAACGCAGGGAATGCATAGTAACTGTTTGTATATTTTTATCATCGATGAGCACCTCTCCTGACTGCGGTTCGATAAACCGCGGCAGCAGGTCCATCAGGGTTGATTTGCCGCCGCCCGACGGGCCTACCAACGCCACCGTTTTCCCTTTAGGTACCGTAAGGGTGATATTTTTTAAAACCTCGCGGCCGGGATAAGAAAACGATACGTTGTTAAGATGGATGCCTTCATTAAATTCCTTTATATCTGTAGCATCAGGCGCATCATTGATCATAGGCTTCTCATCAATAAGTGCCAAAACGCGTTCGCCGGCAGCCAAACCCGAATGTATGTTGCTAAATGAATCGGATATCGACTTTGCAGGACGCATGATTTGCGAAAAAATAGCGACATAAGCTATAAACTGCCCGCCATTGAGATCCGATCTTTTGTTAAGAATTAGATAACCACCATATAAAACTATAAAAGAGATCATTGTTACAGCCAAAATCTCAGAAACAGGGGAAGCCGATTGCTGGCGCTTTGCCATAGAGCGCATGATTTTTGAATATCGCTTGTTTTCTGAATGAAAGCGCTGCTTTATGAAGTCGGTAGCATTAAAGGCTTTAATTATTTTAACGCCGGATAGAGACTCATCCAAGTAGCTGATCATATTGCCATAGCTTTCTTGTGCTGCAATCGCTTGTGCTTTTAAGCGCTTGACAATACGCGAGATAATAAATGCCGAGACGGGAACAACCAATAATGACCATAACGTAAGCTTTACGGAAATTAAAAAAAGCATTACCATGAAAACTATTAGTTGAACCGGGTCTTTAAACACAACCTGCAACGTCGCAGTTACAGAGAATTGAACTACTTGTACATCCGAAGCAATTTTAGAAATTATATCTCCTTTACGTTCATTGCTGAAATACCCAAGATGCAGATCCATCACATTTTCAAAAACACGCTTACGCATATTTAAAAGTGTATGTATTCTTAGGTTCTCCATGGTTCGGGCTGAGAGATACCGGAATAAATTACCAAGGAATATTGTAATGATAATGGTAACGCATACAAACTGCAGCGCCCCCCACGCCCCATGGTCCTGTATGAAATAATTCATATAGTACTTAAACCATCCTTGCACATTAAGAAAAGTATCGGGCTTTACGTTAGCGGCAACAGCTTTGGCAGCATGCGCATTATTATTATCAAAAAGGGTATTAAGTAATGGGATAAGCAGAGCAAATACCAGTGAACTAAGTACTACATATAAAAGTGTGTATAATATATAGGGTATAGCAAATTTTTCAATCGGCTTGGCGAAGGAAAGTAGTCTGAAGTAGGTTTTCATTATCCGTCAAAAATACTGGTTATTATTCAATTGGCCCTCATAACTTTTTGAAGATCATCTGCCGGAGTATCTTTTCACTTTGCGGGCATACTTTAAGGCGAAATTAAGCAGCGACAGTCCTTTTCTTGTTTTATGGTTTGCAAACAACTGAGGATAGCGATCAAAGATCATTTTTACCAGCGGAAGAGTTCGCTTGTTGCTCATGGCCCATTCATAGGCATTTTTCAACCTGGTTATGAATCGTTTATCCTCCTCTTTCAAATGCTTATACCAAACAAAAGCCGAAAGCATAGATGCTATAGCTTTTACTTCTGCTTGTTTTTCCTGCCCGGAAAGTATGCGGGCCTGCATCACAGATCCTCCATGTATGCGGTATTGGGTAAGCGCCTCGTCAATAAATACAACCTGATGATGATATAATGCCACAAAGCCGATCCACCAGTCATAAAAACCATTTTCGGGGAAAGGCAAAAAATAATGGATAAACTCTCTTTTAAAAAGCGTAGTATGCCCGGTAACAAAATTGCCAAGCAGAATAGCTTTATAATTGTAACCAGCCGGTTTAAAGGCCTTCACAATTTTTTCGTTCAGCGCGTTATTGTTCTCATCAATAAAATCTGAATTGGAAAACACCAGCCATTTATCTGCTATATTGGCTAAAAGTACTTCGATCTTTTGAGGGAGCCAGATATCGTCCTGATCACTTATAGCAATGTATGCACCCGTCGTGAGCCCGATAACTTTCTGAAAATTTTTGTTAAAGCCCAGGTTGACTTCATTTACGAAATATTTAATTCTGCTGTCTTTTTGAGCATAAAGGCTTAGTATCTCAATGGTACTGTCGGTAGAGCAGTCATCAGCTATAATGATCTCCAGGTTTTTATAGGTCTGGGCCAGGATGCTGTCCAGTTGCTGTATAATATATTTTTCGCCATTATAGGTACATAATGCAATTGAAACTAACGGAGCTTCTACTATCATCAGCGATTATGGCTTAAAACGGGTTATTTTCTTGTTTATTACCGAAGCTTTAATCCTGGCAACTATATCAAAAATAGAAGTGTGACTTTGATGTTTGTCCATCAATTTCTTGAATTCGGCTCTGCGCTGTTGGATGATCCTTCGGTTCTTGAATAGCTCCATATAACTTTTCCATAACCAGAATTGACCCGCAAATAGTTTGGGCACCATATCCACAAGGATAATTTGACAGTAATAAGCAAATAAATTCAATCCGTCAAAATGGATTGCATGAAAAAAAAACCGGTTTCGGTAATAAATACCCTTGATCCACTGGGCTGTCTGGTAGTTTTTAGTGCTGGCTGATACCTGGTGGCGACATATGGATTGATGTTCATAATAGCACTTCCAGTTTAAGCGCCATGCCCTAATGCTTAATTCCATATCCTCACTGTAAAATGGCGAAAATATCTCGTCGAAGCCATGCAGTTCCTTCAGTTTTTGTGCATCTACCAGCGCATTGGCACCTGAAAGATACATGGTGTACAGCCTTTCATCGTCGTTAACGGTATAATAAAAATATTCTGTTTTTAATTTCAAGCCATTAAATCCCGGCACGCGCGCAGCGTCCTGTATGTGATCGCCTTCCATGTCGATTATACGCCCCATTACACCAAAAGTGTCTGGTTGTGAAAAGTATTTCCACTGATGCTCAAAATAATCCGGTGTTAATTTTACGTCGGAATTTAAAAGGAATATCAGCTCGCTCTGAGCTGCCCCGATACCCTGGTTGCAAGTGTAGGAAAAACCTTTGTTCTCAGGGTTGATAATCAGTTTGACCGACGGATATTCTGTTTTTATAAATTCAACCGAAGCGTCTGTTGAACAATCGTCAACAACGATGATCTCAAAATCGGTTTTCGCGTTTACAATCGCGTCAATTGTGTAAGGCAGATAATTTTCCAGCAGGTGTCTGCCATTGTAATTAGGAATAACAACAGTGATACTTTTCTTGATGCTCAATTGGTTGTTATTTTTTAATGATGTTGTAATTTCTGTACTCCCCGATACGCCAGCCCGTCCAATCTTCAATTTTTTGCAAAATACGCCTTCTTAAAGTCATCTTTTTATGCAACCGCCCCAGATCTATATTTATTTTCCAGTTAGTTGCATTTATTCTTTTTTGCATTACAGCCGGATGACTACCGGTAAATGGGAGCAACCTGTCGGCATTACTGTAATCAAATTCAAAAGTTTCGGGCAGGTTTTGCTTCATCCAATTATCATCATGATAAAACAAATTAAAGTTACGGAGCTTATTTTTTAATCCGTCCGGAGGCTTTACCCAACCGTAATGATAAATATAAGCATCAATTAGCTTCACATTTATCTTTCTCCCGTCGAGCCTGAACCCCTGTGCATCCCTGTAAGAATGTACAGCCGGTAGGTTTCTTACTATTCGTATTTCGCGCCGGTACCATCTGCGCGATTGGCCATAGTAATCATATGAGCCATAAAAATGCAAGTACTTAAATAAAAGGCCCTCAATATCCAGGTCGGATAAATTATCTTCCATTTCTTTTTTTATAAGTGGAAGATACTTTTCGTGCACGCATTCATCACCTTGAATATAGAACGCCCAATCTGCATCAGGCGATATGGCCTGGTATGCTATATCAGTTTGCTTAGCAAAAATCTCCCCCCCCTGACGCAAACTGTTATCCCAAACGGTATGAACAACTCTGACCTTTGGTGAGTTTATTCCTGCTATAAGATTTTCTGTTTCATCATCGCTATCGCCTAAAGCAACCACAAACTCATCGCACAGCGGTAAAACAGAAGTTATAGCCTCAACAATAGGGTAATCATTTTTTACGGCATTTCTTATAAAAGTAAAACCCGCTACCTTCATGCGTTTGTATTTAAATCGGGCAAATATAGTTAACCATTATCCTTATACCCATATTTTTATTACCTTAACAACTTATCATATGGCTGCCGCTACCAATTATATTAAACTCAATTGCAGTGATTTCAAATCGGTTGCCCGGGCATTGACCGTTGTGGAGAATGGTTTGTCGGGAGCCGACCTGCTGCTGAAGAGCCTGATATTCGCCAAAGACACCCCTGTAATAGGAATAACAGGCCCGCCGGGAGCGGGCAAAAGCACATTAGTGAATACCCTGATTACAAAACTTGCCGGCCAGGACAAAAAAGTAGCAGTATTGGCGATCGACCCGACTTCCCCATTCAATTTCGGCTCGTTACTTGGCGACAGAATAAGGATGGCATCGCATTTTAATCACCCTAATATATTTATCCGTTCATTGGCCACTCGTGGTTCTTTAGGCGGATTATCGGCTAAAACCATTGAAATGACTGATGTATTGAAAGCATCCGGCTTTGATTACGTATTGGTAGAAACCGTCGGCGTAGGGCAATCGGAAGTAGAAATTGCCGGACTAGCAGATATCACTTTTGTGGTATTAGTGCCGGAAGGCGGCGACGAAATACAAAACATTAAATCGGGGCTGATGGAAATCGCTGATGCTTTTATCGTCAATAAAGCTGATCGGGATGGCGCCGACACATTCGCCAATAATCTAAAAAAGATCGTTCAACAAAAAGGAACTGAAATACCTGTTTTTAAAACGATAGCTTCTGAAAGTAGTGGTACTGACGAAATTGCCGATTTCATTCTAAATTCCGAGGGAAAGAAAAACGGCCATAAAGAGTACCTTCTCACCGAAAAAGTTTATAAACTCATCCAGCAAAAACGGATGGGCCATATTAACAAAATGGAATTATACCAATCGGTTTCAGAAGCCGCAAATAAGCCTGGATTCAATATTTATTCATTCGCCGACAAGTTTGCTGATTTTCCACTTCCGAAATCCTAACTGTTCATGATTTCCTCAATATGCTCTGCTTCCAGCGGAATATCAGCCATCAGGTCGGTATTACCTTCTTTGGTAATCAGTATATCATTTTCCAGTCGTATACCCAGTCCTTCTGCAGGAATGTAGATACCGGGCTCGCAAGTTAAGATGTTCCCCACTTCAAATGGATTGTACCGGTTGGCAAAATCATGCACATCCAACCCCAAATGGTGCGAAGTACCATGCATAAAATATTTTTTATAAAGAGGCATTTTAGGATCCTGCTTTTCTACATCGTGCTTATCCAGCAATTTTAAACCGATCAGTTCACTGGTCATTATCTTGCCAACTTCTTCCTGGTACTCGGTTAATACCGCTCCGGCCTTTATCATACCAGTCGCACTTTTCATCACGCGCAGCACGGCATCATATACATCGCGCTGACGTTTGCTAAAGCGACCGCTTACCGGTATCGACCGCGTCATATCAGCGTTATAATTTGCATACTCTGCGCCGAAATCGAGTAAGATCACATCGCCATCCTTGCATACCTGGTTATTGTCAATATAATGAAGAACATTCGCATTAGGACCTGATGCGATGATCGGGCTATAGCCATGCCCGGTCGCCCGCTGGCGTAAAAACTCGTGTGTGGTTTCTGCTTCTATTTCATATTCGGTAACGCCCGGTTTTACAAACTTCAACACACGCACAAATGTATCCCGGGTAATTTCACATGCCTTTTTGGTTAATTGCACTTCGATATCTGATTTCACTGACCTCAGATCCCGCAAAATAACTGCAGAACGTTCGTAATTATGCAAAGGATATTTTTGTCGCAATTGCTCGTACATTCTTATATCCCTATAAGGGACCGAATGACTATACCGATCGTTCTCATTTGTATTAATGTAGATGTTATCGGCGTAATTAATAATACTGTGCAGTATGGCATCATATTCGCTTAACCATTGTACGTTTTCTATACCAGATGCAGTGCGCGCCTCCTCCTTAGTATATTTATGCCCCTCCCAAACTGCAATATGTTCGTTGGTTTGTCTTAAAAAAAGTACTTCTTTGTATAAGGGATTAGGACAATCAGGATATAAAACCAGTATGCTCTGCTCCTGGTCGATGCCAGTTAAGTAAAAAAAGTCTGCACTTTGTTTAAATACGAAAGTTTGATCACCATTCCTTGGAAATTCGTCATTAGAATGAAAAACAGCAATCGAATTACCTTTTATTCTTTTAACGAAATTTTTTCTATTATAAATAAATAATTTTTTATCTATTGGTAGATATTTCATTATTATTAGCGTTATTAATTTTTTGCAAACAATTATTTTTATTTATTTGTATTACCAAAAGACAAATTTTGGAACAATGTTTGGTAATGAAGTCAAACATAATTACTAATTTTGGAAAAAAATCACAATTAAATTGTTTAATCTTAAAACTATGAACTATTCTACATTAAAAAAAACAGTCGCCCTTTCATTCGCGTCTCTGTTAGCTGTCAGTGTGGTAAATGCCCAGACTGCCGCTAAAACAGATTCGACGAAAGCATCAGCAACAACCGGTCCTGCCAAAGTATTTGGTGGTACTAAGCAGTACAACACATGGAGTGTTGGCGTAAACGTTGGAGTAACAGCCCCGTCTGTCGCTACAGGTGGTGTAAACGTTTTCAACCACAATCAACCAAACTTGGGCTATGGTATTAGCTTAAGGGATCAGCTTTCACATACTATTGGCTTACAGTTAGATGTACGCGGTGGTAAAATTAAAGGAAGCGAAGAAGACAAATTTGGCAGTGGCACTCAGGTAATTGATTCTGAATCCGGTCTCGCTGCTGGAAGCTTTGAAACTAAGTTTTATCAAGCTACATTGAGCGGCGTTATCAACGTAGGCTCGTTAAGCTTTTTGCACCGTACCAATGCTGTTAACTTCTTCTTAACCGGTGGCGCTGGTTTAGCATGGTACCAACCTAAAGTTTACTCTGACAACAGCCAGCAAACTCTGATCTTGTCCTATGAAGGACAATCTGGTACAGACCATACTGGAAATTACGTAAAAGAATTGGTAATACCTGTGGGTGCTGGTGTTAAATTCAAATTGTCAGATCAATTTGCTCTGAACCTTGGTTATACTGAAAACTTCATCGATGGATTTAATTTAACTGGTGTACACAGAGCTTACCCGGCTTCGAACAAATATTCTTACGGCTATGCTGGTTTAGAATATACTTTCGGTCCGAAATCAAAACCAAACCTGGATTGGGTAAACCCAGTTGCTATGATGTACGACGAACTGTATGATGCAGCTCTTCGTCAGGAAGTAGAAGCTTTGAAAGGCCGTGTTGGTAATGTTGAAAATGCAGTTAACGACCTGAAGAAAGATTCTGACGGTGACGGTGTTTCTGACCAATTCGACAAATGTCCTAACACTCCTGCTGGTACTGTTGTTGACGGTTCTGGCTGTCCAATTGTATTCCCTAAAATTGACACTTCATTATTCGTAATGAAACCAAAACCAGGTGAAGCAAAAGCTTACTCTAACATCCAATTCGAATTTGATAGCTCAGTATTGAGAACTTCTTCTTACCCAGTACTTGACGCTACTTCAGCTGATCTGCGTTCTAACGCTGGTTCTAAAATCGAGTTAGATGGTTTCGCTTCATCAGAAGGTACTGCCGCTCACAACATGCGTTTATCTAAAGACCGCGCTAACTCAGTAAAAACTTACTTAGTTAACTCTGGTGTTGACGCAAAACGTATCAAAGTAAAAGCATTTGGTGAAACTCACCCAATTGCTGATAACTCAACCGAAGAAGGTCGTATCTTGAACCGTCGTGTTGAATTCAAAAAACACTAATAATTATTAGAATAATATAATTAGCAGAAGGCTCTCCAAAACTGGAGAGCCTTCTTTTTTTTATTAAATTTGTTCATGTATTTTTTCAGAAAGAAAGATCCAAACAGGCCTACGAGCTTTAACCTGAAGGTGATGCATACTATTAATGCAATCGCCATTATTATGTTCATTGCGGGCATCATCTGGAAACTGATTGATTGGTTTATTTTGAAGAAATGATTGGGTGAAATTGAAGATGTTGTAGAGGTTAGAAAAGTCATGAGATTACTTTTTCAACATTTACAACCACTCCAACAGTTACAACCTCTATAACTATTATACAGCGAACACCTTATGAAAAAAGTGATCAATACCAATAATGCCCCGGCTCCAATCGGACCCTATAGCCAGGCTGTTGCAGCGAATGGTTTCCTGTTTGTTTCAGGACAAATACCCAGCAACCCGGTTACAGGCGAAATAGTTTCAGGCGATATAAAAGCCGAAGCAAATCAGGTAATGGAAAACATCAAAGCCATATTGACTGAAGCAGGTCTCGACTTCAGCAATGTGGTTAAAACAAGTATTTTCTTAACCGACATGAGAAATTTCGCTCAGGTAAACGAAGTGTACGGAACTTTTTTCACTGACCAGTTTCCGGCGCGCGAAACAGTGCAGGTTGCCGCGTTACCTAAAAATGTAAATGTCGAGATCTCAGTTATCGCAATAAATTCCTGATAAATAAAATTGAGCAAGCAGGTATTTCAAACTCCTATTGAATATTTAAAGGGTGTCGGTACTTCACGAGCTGATATCCTTAAGAAGGAATTGGGAATATTTACATTTGAGGACCTGCTGCGTTATTTCCCTTACAAGCACATCGACCGTACCCGGTTTTATAAAATCAGGGATGTTAACCCTGATTTGCCTTATGTACAGGTTTTGGCCCGATTAACACACAAAGAAATTCTTGGCGAAAAGCATACCAAACGCCTCGTAGCACAAGTGCAAGACGACACGGGCATAATGGAATTGGTCTGGTTTCAAGGAGTACGATGGATAGAGAAATACCTGCAACCGGGAAAAGTTTACATCCTATTTGGCAAGCCTGGTTCATTTAACGGCAAGCCACAAATGGCTCATCCGGAAACAGAATTATACTCACCCGCTGCAATGAAACAAAAGGGCAATATGACCCTGCAGCCTGCATACAGCTCAACCGAAAAATTAAAGCAGTTTGGGTTAGATAGTAAGGGGATTCAAAAGATCACCGAACCTTTGCTTGATCAGCATGCTAAGGATATTCACGAGAACTTGCCTTTATATGTCCTGAATCAATTCAAGTTGATTGGCCGTGCCGACGCTTATCGTAATATGCATTTCCCGGAAGATGCCAGTTTGTTGAATGAGGCTGTCCGCCGTTTAAAGTTTGAAGAGCTGTTCTTAATTCAGCTTAAACTTCTCAAAAATAAACTGCTCCGTATTCAGAAATTCAAGGGGCACATATTTGAAATGGTGGGCGATTATTTTAATGAATTTTATCACCATAAACTTCCCTTCGAGCTAACCAACTCACAAAAAAAAGTATTGCGCGAAATTCGTCAGGATACACAGCGCGGCGTACAGATGAACCGCTTGCTGCAAGGCGACGTCGGCAGCGGCAAAACCGTAGTAGCGTTGATGAGTATGCTGATTGCTATTGACAATGGTTTCCAAACCTGTATTATGGCCCCGACAGAAATACTGGCCAATCAGCATTATCAAACAATAAAAAGCCTGGTAGGTGATGGCTTTGTTGAGGTAGGCCTTTTAACAGGTTCAACCAAAAAGAAGGAAAGAAATGTACTACATGATCGACTGGAAAGCGGTGAATTAAAAATACTGATCGGGACTCATGCGCTGATAGAAGACAAGGTTCAATTTCAAAACCTGGGTTTTGTGGTGATTGACGAGCAGCACCGCTTTGGAGTAGAGCAACGCGCCAAACTTTGGCGAAAGAATAATATTCCGCCGCATGTATTGGTTATGACGGCAACTCCTATTCCGCGTACATTGGCTATGACGCTTTACGGCGACCTGGATGTATCAGTGATAGATGAGCTACCCGCCGGAAGAAAACCTATCCAAACCCTTCATTTTTACGAGAACCAACGGCTGAGGATGTTTGGTTTTATGAAGCAGGAAATCGCTAAAGGGCGCCAGATCTATGTAGTATATCCACTGATACAGGAAAGCGAGAAGCTCGACCTGAAAAACCTGGAAGATGGCATTGAAACCATGCGCCACGAGTTCCCTATGCCGGAATACCAGATCAGTATTGTACATGGTAAAATGCCGGCCAAGGATAAGGACTTCGAGATGCAGCGCTTTGTGAAACACGAAACGCAGATCATGGTGGCGACTACTGTTATTGAAGTTGGCGTAAACATTCCGAATGCCTCTGTAATGATCATTGAGAATGCAGAACGTTTCGGTCTTTCCCAATTACACCAGTTACGCGGGCGCGTTGGCCGCGGCGCAGAACAATCTTTCTGTATCTTGATGAGCAGTCATAAGCTAAGTTATGATGGTAAGATCAGACTTGATACAATGGTGAAAACCAATAATGGTTTTGAGATATCGGAGATCGATTTGCAACTGCGCGGCCCAGGCAATATCGAAGGCACGCAGCAAAGTGGCGTGGTCGACCTGAAAGTCGCTGACCTAACCACTGATCAAGCTCTACTGCTACAGGCCCGTAAATGCGTGGAAGAAATATTTGCCAAAGACCCCGCATTAGCCCATCCCGAGAACCAAATCCTCCAGCTTGCCTTTCAGGCGAAAAATGCAGGTTTAAGCTGGGATAAAATTTCCTGATCGAACAATATTCCCTCAAAATATTACATTTGTTGAAAAGCACTCTTCTCAATATGAAACTGAAATTTTTTACCATTCTGTCACTTGTCTTATCGACTACCTGTCTTAAAGCTCAGGACTCACTAATGCTTCGCAAAATTTACGATGAGGCTTTAGTGAACGGTCAATGCTATAGCAATCTGCATTATTTATGCAAAAACATCGGTGCACGTTTAAGCGGTTCGCCAAATGCACAAAAGGCTGTGGAATGGAGTAAAAAGCTAATGGAAAGTTATGGTTTTGACCATGTTTTCCTGCAGGAAGTGATGGTGCCGCACTGGGTACGCGGCGCAAAGGAAGTTGGAGTGATCATCGATGGCAATAATAAGATTTCCGTACCAATTGCAGCACTAGGCATGTCCGTTGCTACGCCAAAAGATGGCATCACTGCTGATGTGATCGAAGTGCATAGCTTGAAAGAGCTGGATACCTTAGGCGAGAAGATTATAAAAGGTAAGATCGTATTTTTTAACCGCCCTTTCGATCCTCGTTTTATCGAAACAATACGCGCTTATGGCGCTGCAGGCGATCAACGCTTTGCGGGCCCCTCAGCCGCAGCCAAATATGGAGCCATTGGAGTGATCGTGCGTTCATTAACTGAAAGTCTGGATGACTACCCGCATACCGGTGCAACGGGCTATAAATCAGACGGCTTGAATATTCCAGCTGCGGCGATATCAACTAAAGGAGCTAATCAGTTGAGTGCTTTATTAAAACAAAGGAAATTACCACAGGTCAAATTCCACTTCAAACAGAACTGCGAATTGCGTCCCGATACTCTATCATATAATGTGGTAGGCGAACTCAAGGGCTCTGAAAATCCAAACAAATTTATCACGGTAGGCGGGCACCTGGATTCATGGGATCTTGCCGAGGGCGCGCACGATGATGGTACCGGGGTAATGGGTTCATTGGAAGCGGTTCGTATACTAAAAGTTATGAAGTATCGGCCAAAGAATACAATACGTGTAGTATTCTTTATGAATGAAGAAAATGGCGACAAAGGCGGCATTAAATATGCTGAATTAGCTGCCCAAAATAAAGAGGAACATATCGCAGCTATCGAGTCTGACCTGGGCGGATTTACGCCACGCGGCTTTGGCCTTTCGGGATTGTCAACTGAACAATTTAAAAAACTAGCTCCCTGGAAAAAACTTTTTGAGCCTTACGGGTCGGAACGGTTTGTTGTTGGCGGAGGCGGTAGCGACATTGGTCCGTTAAAGGAAAAAACACCTGGCGTGGTATTGATTGGTTTTGATCCAGACTCGCAACGTTATTTCGATGTGCACCATACGCCGAACGATGTGTTTGAAAATGTAAATAAACGCGAGCTGGAACTGGGTTCAGCGTCAATGGCGTCATTGATCTACCTGATCGATCAGCACGGATTTAATTGAGATGTTCGATTGGAGACGCCGCGCATGTCGTCTATACATTGTTAATATTAGTCAGCCTAAACGAATCTATTTAATGGTCTTTTCGTAGAGAGGCGATGCATCGCCTCTCTATAATCCTGATTTTACATAATTATTAAAATCGGCAATTTGAATTTTATCGCATAATTGTAAATTGCAGGGCATTAACCTATAAACAATACTAGTGTCCGACGAAGATCATAGTCAGCCCAAAAAAGATTCTTTCGCAGCGCTGCGGTTCAAGGATTTCCGTATCTATTTAAGTCAACGGTTCTTCTTCACTTTTGCCTACCAAATGCAAACAGCTGCATTAGGCTATTATATTTATGATATTACCCACAGCAAACTTGCCCTAGCTTGGATTGGGTTAAGTGAAGCCATACCAGCCATCGGTCTCGCACTTTATGGTGGCTATATTGCTGATAAGTATGAAAAGCGAAAAATGCTATTGCTGATTTTTAGCGGTGTTTTCATTTCTTCATTGGTTATGTTCATCGCCACTCTTAAAAGCATGAGCGTTTATATTCAAACCGACTGGATACTGCCGATACTTTATGGCATGATTTTTTGCAATGGTGTCGCCCGGGCGTTTTTCGGGCCAGCAATATTTACCGTATATGCTAATAGCATTCCCCGGGAGATTTATCCCAATGCCAGTACATGGAGCAGTACAAGCTGGCAAATTGCGTCTATTTTAGGCCCTCTGGCCGGTGGTTTTATTTATGCTTTTGGTGGTGGCATTACAGGCAATTTCCTGGTTATTCTGTTTTTTTTACTAGTTACGCTTGTATTAGTATTAACCCTCCGAAAGTATCCTGCGGTATTTGTGCCAAAAGAAAGTATATGGAAAAGTCTTTCTGAAGGCATTCACTTTGTCTTTAAAACAAAAATGATGGTGGGTGCGATGACGCTCGACTTGTTTTCTGTTTTCTTTGGCGGATCAGTAGCCTTGCTGCCTGTATTTGCATTGGACATTTTACACGTTGGTGCCGAAGGGTTCGGAGTAATGAAAATGGCATCATCATTAGGCGCCGCTTTAACCATGGTAATAATGGTCCGCTATTCTCCATTAAATAAACCATGGAGGAATCTTCTTATAGCGGTAACTGGTTTTGGCCTTTGCATCATCGGTTTCGGATTGTCACGAAGCTTTTTACTCACTGTTCTCTTCCTATTCGGTCAGGGTGCTTTTGACAGCATTAGTGTGATCATACGTGGCACCCTGGTTCAGTTATTAACTCCTGATCATATGCGCGGGCGTGTTTCTGCAGTAAACTCTATGTTTATAGGTTCTTCTAATGAGATCGGAGATGTTGAATCTGGCGTGATGGCTAATTGGCTTGGAACGGTTCCTGCCGTATTATTGGGAGGTAGCATAACATTGCTTATCGTAACCGTTACTTACTTCAAGACCAAGGGGCTATTGCCTTTAGTCGTAAGTGATATTCACACGGTAGAGGTGGAAGAAAAACCGACTGCTATTTAAAGCGTCTTCAAACTTCTCAAAAATAAATAGATCATCGAACCCAGAATGGGCACTACGGCGATGATTATGATCCACAGCAGCTTGGCACCATTATTAATATTCTTGTTCCTCACGATATTGAAGAAGGCGTAAATACCCAGCAAAACCCAGATAAACAGAAATAATAAACCAAAGGTTCCCCCTATGGCGGATGTGATCAGATACATGGCAGAAAATGTTTAAATCAATAATCAGCGGTTACTTTCTCACCGATCTGCTGACGCCACATCGCGTAATACAGACCTTTTTGAAGTAATAGCTCTTCATGCCTGCCCGACTCAATGATGTGTCCCTTTTCAAGAACATAAATGGTGTCGGCATGCATGATAGTAGATAAACGGTGAGCGATCAAAATAGTTACATGATCTTTTAACACTGACACGTCCCTGATGGTTTCAGTAATTTCTTCTTCAGTTATAGAGTCGAGTGATGAGGTTGCCTCATCAAACACCAGCAGATCAGGCCTGCGCAGTAAAGCACGGGCTATAGACAAGCGCTGTTTTTCACCACCGGATACCTTTACGCCACCTTCCCCGATCACCGTACTCAAGCCCTGTGGTGCTCGCGCCAATAAAGTCTGGCAGGCAGCTCTTTGTAAAGCTTCCATACATTCTTCATCCGTCGCATCCGGGCGAACAAATAGTAAATTTTCACGAATAGTACCCGAAAATAGTTGCGTGTCCTGTGTCACAAAACCGACCTTCTCACGAAGTTCATCCAGATCAATTTCCTTGCTTGGAATATCGTTATATAGAATATCCCCTTCCAATGGCTGATATAAACCAACCAGTAATTTTACTAATGTTGTTTTGCCTGAACCTGATGGCCCAACAAAGGCAATGGTTTCCCCCACTGACGTTTCGAAACTGATATTGTTCAGCGCATTGCGATTAGCCGTCAGATGTTTAAAGCTTACATTATTAAAGCTCAGTTTCCGTACATTTTCTAAAAGAACCGGCTTTTCGGGCTTAGCATCGATCGGGATACTTAAAATGCGTTTAAAGTTGCCTAAGGAAACCTCTGCCTCGCGCCACGCGAGGATCACATTACCCAATTCCTGTAATGGATTGAACAAGAAAAATGAATAAAATAAAAAGCTAAAGTATTGTCCTGGTGAAATGGTTTGATGGAAAATTAATATAAGCAGCACCACCACCATCACACTCCGAACAAAGTTTACCGTAGTACCTTGCACAAAGCTCATACTACGCACATATTTTACCTTACGCAATTCCAGATCAAGGATTTTATAGGTAGTTTTATTAAGGCGTTCAATCTCTTGTTTGGCAAGGCCTAAACTCTTTACCAATTCGATATTGCGAAGTGACTCAGTTGTCGATCCCGCTAAAGCAGTTGTTTCGGATACAATAGTTTTTTGGATACGTTTGATCTTTCGGCTCATAAGCGAACTTACCAAAGCGATGACAGGGATGGCTGCGAAATAAACCAGTGTCACTTTGTAGCTCACCGATATTGAATAAATGGTAACGAACACCATACCCACCAGGCTCACGAACAATATCCCAATAAAGGATGTTACAAATTTTTCACAGTCCAACTTCACCTTTTGCAGGATACCTAATGTTTCCCCGCTGCGCTGATCTTCAAAAACCTGGTAAGGCAATTCAAGTGAATGTTTTAACCCGTCGGCATACATTTCAGCACCTACTTTTTGTGTAATGATATTGGTATAATAGTCCTGGAAATTTTTTGCAATGCGTGATACCATTGCGACGCCAATGGCCAGGCCAATCAGTTTAAGAACGGTGCTTATATATTCGTTATATTGAAGTTTATCCCGCTGTTCGATTACCCTGTCTACTATCCTTCCGGTAATGTACGGATCAAGCAAGGAAAAGCCAATATTAGCAGCCGCTAGAAACAGGGCGGCGACCACCACCCATTTATGTTTTTTGAGGTATGAGGTTAATACATTCATGCTCCGCAAAAATAAAAAAAGGGAATGGCTCTAAATAGCTCATTCCCTTCAATTTGACAATACTCTGGTCGTTATACTGTCATGATATCTTTTTCCTTGACGTCAGACAACTGGTCAACTTTAACAATGTGTGCATCCGTTAACTTCTGAATTTCAGCTTCGCCCGTTTTCATTTCGTCCTCTGAAACACCTTCTGATTTCAGTTTCCTGATCTTCTCGTTAGCGTCTTTACGGATATTACGGATCGCGACCTTGCCATTCTCTGCTTCAGCTTTCACTTTTTTCACCAGGTCACGACGGCGCTCTTCGGTCAGCGGCGGAACATTGATACGAATGATCACACCGTCATTTTGAGGATTAACACCAAGGTTTGCTTCCATAATGGCCTTTTCAATAGCACCCAATAATGATTTTTCCCATGGCTGTACCACAATGGTACGGGCATCAGGTGTATTTACGCTGCCCACCTGGTTCAAAGGTGTTGGTGTACCGTAATATTCAACCAATATATCATCCAGCATGCTTGGATTTGCTTTGCCGGCGCGTATTTTTTGTAATTCACCGTCACAATGCTCTATGGCTTTATCCATCAAAGCCTTTGCTTCAGTAACTTGTTTTTTAATGAGTTCGCTCATTGCTTTTAAAATTTGCTGTCAAAAATAATAAAAAGTATCATTTTACCTCATCTAAATACTCGCACTATAATCGAAATAAAAACGCAGTCGGTAGTTAGGCAACGTTTGATTAAAACCCAGCGTAACTTAAATATATCCTTTTGATATAAAGATGAAAGCGTTAAGCACCGTTCTCAAACTGATTGGCGCATTTGCCTTCACAGCATTTATTTCGGCTTGCTCTTCGCAGGCAGATAATACTCCGTCACCAAAGATGACCCAAGCCGATATGTTAGTGCAGTCAGGCGAATGGCATACTACCGGTGCTACGCTGGTAGCGGCCGATAGCACCTCCCTGACACTCGCCAGTAATGACCCCTACTTAAAAACCCTTTTACTTTATAACGTAACATTTTATGCTAACGGGACAGCCGCCGATATCAACGATCCAAACGGCCTTACCGCCAACGGGCTTACCTGGACGTTAAGCGGATCTCACCTGGTTATTCATATAAACGACAACAATACTGATAAGGTAGACGGCATCATCACTTATCTCAGCGACTATAAGCTTATCTTAAAAGTAACCGATTTTTATCAATATAATGACGCGACCTACACGACCCTGATCCAGACATTTACTCATTAAATCTTTTACCTAACGAGCGTTCCTATGTGTTCGCCTTCTGTTATCTTCATAAAATTGCCCGGCTTATTCATATCGAACACAATAATTGGCAACTTATTTTCATGACAGAGGGTGAAGGCGGTCATGTCCATTACATTCAGCCCTTTGTCGAACACTTCCTGGAAAGTGATCTCGTCATAACGGGTTGCTGCAGGATCCTTTTCCGGATCGGCAGTATAGATACCATCGACGCGGGTGCCTTTCAATACAACGTCGGCCTTGATCTCGATGGCACGTAATGAAGCAGCGGTATCAGTAGTAAAGTATGGGTTACCGGTTCCGGCTCCGAATATTACGATCTTACCTAATTCTAAGTGATGCATCGCACGACGACGGATATACGGCTCACATATCTGCTCCATTTTAATTGCTGATTGCAGGCGGGTTTCTACTCCAATACTTTCCAATGCGTTTTGCAGGGCCATACAATTGATCACCGTTGCCAGCATACCCATATAGTCGGCCTGCGCACGGTCCATGCCCGATTTTTCAGCGCTTAACCCTCTGAAGATGTTGCCTCCGCCCACTACGATGGCTATCTGTATTCCTTTGTCATAAACGGCTTTAATATCCTTTGCGTATTGTAAAACCTGGTTATTATCAATGCCGTATTGCCTGTCGCCCATTAACGACTCGCCACTTAATTTGAGAAGAATGCGTTTATATTTCATTGAGGGTAGTTTGTCAAAAATATCAATTTAAATTGAGTGTTAAAATATAGTGTTTTAATTCATCTGTTTACCAGCCAGGAAGGTTCCCTTCAGTTTATAATCATCATCAAAGAAAGTCAGATCAGCATCGTAGCCAGCCTCTATTTTGCCTTTGTTCAGTTGAGCCAGTTGAGCCGGGTACAGCGTTGCCATGTTAACAGATTCAGGTAGACTAACGCCAAAATGTTTTACACCATTCTCGATACATTTTAGCATGGTTAGGCATGAGCCGGATAAGGTGCCGTCTGGAAGTACGTACCTATCACCAGTAAACTTATGTTGATATGGGCCATGACCAGTTTCTGTAACCGAATCTGTAATAAAGAAAAGCTTATCACCCAGTTCGCGCTTCGCAAGCCTCGCCATCACAAAATCAACGTGAATACCATCGGGTACGATACTGGTATAAGGCCTCTCCTCAAATATAGCGGGGATGTATCCCGGGTCACGATGGTGCATTTGCGGCATCGCATTATAAATATGGGTTACCGCTGGTATCGGCTTGTTCAAGAAACGCTTCCCTTCAGCATAAGTAGCATTGCTATGTCCGGATGACAGGATCACGCCATTGTTGTGCAGGTAATCAATCACTTCCTGATCCTGCAACTCTGGAGCAATGGTCATCATAGTTATTACCCCGTCAGCCATATCCAGCCATTTCTTTACAAGGTCGAGTGATGCCTTTTTAATAAAGTCCTTGTTGTGAGCTCCACGACGAATTGCGTTTAGAAACGGGCCTTCAAGATGCAGGCCTAAGAAATTACCTTTACGTTTTTCCCTGTAAGACCTGCACACCCTGATCGTTTCCTCAATCACCTCATCCGTATTGGTTGAAATGGTTGGGAAAAAGCCTATAGTTCCTTGTGCCAACAGATCCGTTTCCATTTGAAGCAAAGTAGCTTCGTCAGTATCAATACTCAACAACCTGCCTCCGCTACCATACAATTGCAAATCGATCAAACCTGGCGCTGCGTAAACTCCCCGCATGTCTTTCTTTTCAGCGTCTAGCGGAATTGCGTTATCCGCGACAACGCCGCTAATCTTTCCCCCTGAAATTAAAATTGCTTTGCCTTTGGTGATCTGACCATCCGAGATGATCTGTAGATTGTGAAGTGCTGTTGTCATAGCTACAATATTACGCAGAGACGAAATGCATTGCGTCTGTATAACAAAAATGTTATTGCAAAAAAAATCCCCCTCGTTAAATACGAGGGGGATTTTATAATTAAGCTCCTAAGGCTACCCGTTTAAATGCGGTAACGGTTAATCCTTTATCAACGCTGCTCAGGAACTGGGCAACGCTCTTAGAAGAATCTTTTACAAACTCCTGGTTCAACAGGGTTGAATCTTTGTAGAATTTATTCAGCTTACCGGCAGCGATCTTTTCAACCATTTCTTCTGGTTTGCCTTCCGCACGGATTTGCTCCTTAGCAATTTCCAACTCGCGCTGGATGGTAGTAGCATCAACACCGTCTTTATCAACAGCGAGTGGGTTCATAGCCGCAATTTGCATTGCAACGTCTTTACCTGCCTCATCGGCACCGGCAACGTTAGCGCTTAAACCAACCAATACACCTAAACGGAAGTTACCGTGGATGTAAGCGATCACTTTTTCGCCTTCTACTATTTCGTATTTAGATACGCCGATCTTCTCGCCAATCTTACCGGTTTTTTCGGTAATTGCTTCAGCGATAGAAACGCGGTCAACGTCAGTATCAACTTGTAATTGAGTCAAAGCAGCTAAGTCAGCAGGTTTATTCTCAACGGCTGTGTTAGCGATCTGGTTAGCGAAAGCAATGAATTCCGCGTTTTTAGCAACGAAGTCGGTTTCGCAGTTTAGCTCGATGATCACACCACGTTTGCCATCTTCAGAAGTACGTGCAATAACAACACCTTCATTTGATTCACGGTCCTGGCGGCTTGCAGCCACTTTAGCACCTTTTTTTCTTAAGTAGTCAATTGCAGCTTCAAAATCACCGTTTGTTTCGGTCAAAGCTTTTTTGCAATCCATCATACCTGCACCGGTCTGCTGGCGCAGTTTGTTAACGTCAGATGCGCTAATTTGTAATGTCGACATGTCTTTTTGTTTTAAGTCTTGAGTTTTGAGTGATGAGCTACAAAGCTACCCTCAAACTATAACCAAATATTTTAGAAATTGTTAAGGGTTGTGTGCATTGAATTATAAAAAATTTACAACTCAACACCCACAACCCGAAACTATAAGAAATTACTCTTCTGTTTTTTCAGCAGCCGGAGCAGCAGGCGCTTCAGCTTCTGCTTCAGCAGCTACTCTTTTTCTTTTGCCGCCTTCTGCAGGTGCACCGGCAGCAGCTTCAGCTTTTGGGCTGTCAGCTTTTGCTTTTGCAGCAGCAGCTTCTTTTTCAGCTTCGTCTTCTTTCTCGCGTTTGCGCTCATCCAAACCTTCTTCTATCGCTTTGATGATGATACCGGTAATCAATGAGATTGATTTGGTAGCGTCATCGTTAGCAGGGATAGGGAAATCGATGTTTGAAGGGTCAGAGTTAGTATCCACCATTGCAAAGGTTGGGATATTCAACTTTAAAGCTTCTGAAACCGCGATGTGCTCTTTCTTAACGTCGATCAGGAATAGTGCAGCCGGTAAACGGTTCAGGTCGGCAATACCGCCCAGTAATGTTTCCAGTTTCACACGCTCACGCTGGATCATCAGTCTTTCTTTTTTAGAAAGGTTGCTGTAAGTACCGTCTTTAGTCAATTTATCGATGTTTGACATCTTTTTGATCGACTTACGCACTGTAGCGAAGTTAGTTAACATACCACCTAACCAACGCTCGGTTACGAAAGGCATGTTTACAGATTTTGCATAATCAGCCACGATATCTTTCGCTTGTTTCTTTGTAGCTACGAATAATACCTTACGGCCTGATTTTACAATTTGTTTTATAGCTGAAGCAGCTTCTTCAACTTTAGTTAAAGTTTTATTAAGATCGATAATGTGGATACCATTGCGCTCCATGAAAATGTACTGAGACATTTTCGGATCCCATTTGCGGGTAAGGTGACCAAAGTGTACACCTGCATCCAGTAAATCCTGATATGTTGTTCTTGCCATTGTGTTGTCCTCCTTGATGATTAACGTTTACTGAATTGGAATCTCTTGCGTGCTTTCTTGCGTCCTGGTTTTTTACGCTCAACCATACGGTCGTCGCGGGTCATTAAACCTTTAGCGCGCAATGCTGGTTTCTTTTCAGCATCAAGTTCAACAATAGCTTTAGCAATAGCTAAACGAACGGCTTCTGCCTGTCCTTTTACACCACCACCTGCAACGTTTACCTGTACATCATATTTACCTGTTGAACCAGAAACTTCTGTCGACTGGGTAACGATGTATTGTAAAGGCAAGGTAGGGAAGTACTCTTTGTAATCTTTACCGTTTACGATAATGGCGCCATTGCCTTCGCTCAAGTAGATGCGTGCAACAGCGGTTTTTCTTCTGCCTGAAGTGTTAGTTGTTGGCATTTCTTTTCTCCTTTAAATTGATAAATTAAATGGCTTTAGGGTTTTGTGCTGCATGAGGATGCTCGCCACCTGCATATACATGCAGATTGCCGAATAAGGCACGGCCCAAACGATTTTTAGGTAACATACCGCGTACGGCTTTTTCTACCACACGCTCAGGATGTTTTGCCATTAACTCCTTAGGAGAAATGAAACGCTGACCACCTGGGTAACCAGTGTAAGAAACATATTGCTTAGCGCTAAATTTGTTTCCGGTCAGTTTTACCTTGTCTGCATTAATAACTATTACATTATCGCCGCAGTCTACGTGTGGGGTGTACCCTGGCTTGTGTTTTCCTCTAATGATCATTGCGATCTTAGAAGACAAGCGCCCCAAAATCTCGCCCTGAGCGTCAACAACAACCCATTCTTTGTTAACGGTCTTTTTATTGGCTGAGACAGTTTTGTAACTTAACGTATTCACTTGCTTAAAATTAAATTTATTAAACGTTTACTTTACCCCGCAAAATCGGGACTGCAAAGATACGGGTTTTAGTTTTATTTGCAAATGGTTTTTGGCAATAGTTGATTGGGTTACATTAGGTTGATTAAGTGAGGGGTTTCGGAGGTTGTAAAGTTGGAAGGTTTTAAGGTTGGAAAGTTACTTCCGTCTGGCATATTTCCTTTTAGGATGCCTGCTGGTATGGAATACTGATAAGATTAAAATCCGATCTTCATGCTTATCAATTTTGTAAATAATCAGAAAAGGGAAATTATCTGTTTGAGCCTCATGGAAATTCCCTTTTAAAGGATAATGCCAAGGGTTGTTTAATATGGACTGGATTTTATTACGAACTTCCTCTTTAAAACGGTCCCCCAATCCTTGTTGTTGATCTTCATACCACTCCCAAGCCGCAAGTATTTCTTTTTGAGCTTTGGGTAACTGCAGAAAAGTATTGATCATTTAGCAGCGCGCTTTTTCTTCATTTCTGCTATTGAAGCCTCTAACTCTTCCCAGGTATGTCCCTTGTCAATTCCTGCTTCATACCTTCTTACACGCTCATCCAATTCAGCAACAAACTCCTTGTCCTTCGACCAATCGTAAGGTTCATGTACGATCTTATCTTCAAGTATTGTGTAAATAGCTTTGATCTGCTTATCATCAGCCGCATTAATATACTCGTGTAATCTTTCTCTGATTGCTGTTACGGTCATAACTAAATCCTCAAAACAAATTTAACCATAAAATTCTTATCATACCTGATTGATTTCATAATCCCCCTCCATTTATTATTTTTACCCCCAGACTAACGCCGCCATTCACTCAAAGCAACCAATTATGATAATTATTAAAGATCATGCTGAATTCGAATCTTATTTGGGCCAGGAACTCGGTATATCCGACTGGCACACCATCACCCAGCAGCAGATCAACCAGTTTGCCGATGCAACACTCGATCACCAATGGATACATACCGACGAGGACAGGGCCAAAAATGAGGGCCCTTTTGGTGCTACCATCGCGCACGGGTATTTAACGGTGTCGCTGCTCCCCTACTTCTGGCATCAGATAGCCGATGTGCAAAACCTGAAGATGCAGATCAATTATGGAATAGATAATATCAAATTCGGTCAGGCGGTAAAGGTTAGTACGCGCGTACGACTAAAGGCAAAACTCTCAAACATTATCAATCTCCGCGGCATCACTAAAGCTACCATCGGCGTCGAAATGGAAATTGAAGGCGAAAAAAAACCAGCCTATACCGGCGAGGTGGTTTTCCTGTACCATTTTAATTCATGATGTTGTAAGGTTGAAAGATTGTAAAGTTTTTTATCAGCGCAGTCACCCAATCATTCCAATCAGCGGTCCAAATCTTTACATTCCGTCCACAACCCCTTCTGTAGTTTTGTGTTTTTATTAATCTATGAACACAAAACATATCCGCCTGAGCGTGCTGGACCAATCACCCGTACGTAAAGGCGTCACTGCCGAGCAGGCCATACAGGAAACCGCTGCGCTTGCCCGCTATACCGACCAATTAGGCTACACCCGCTTCTGGGTTTCTGAACATCATAATACCGGTAGTCTTGCCGGTTCAACACCCGAAGTGCTATTGGCTTATTTAGGTAGTCAGACTAAAAAAATCCGCATTGGTTCGGGTGGGGTGATGATGCCTAACCATAGCGCTTTGAAGGTTGCTGAAAACTTCCGGATGCTGGAAGCTTTGTTTCCGGGGCGTGTTGATTTGGGGATGGGCCGCGCTCCCGGCACTGACCGTTTGACTGCGGCTATGCTCAATCCATCAAACCAATTCCGTGAGCAGGATTTTATTAATCAATTGTATGATCTGAATAACTACTTTCATGACCACGGCGATCCGGGAACGCCATTGTCCAAGATCAGGGCCATCCCTCAAATACAAACTGTGCCGGATATGTGGCTGTTAAGTTCCAGTGGCGAAAGCGGCTTGTTTGCAGCTCACTTTGGGATGGGCCTATCATTCGCCCACTTTATCAATCCTATCGGCGGACCAGAGGCTGTTGCCCGTTACCGCGAACGTTTCCAACCTTCTGAAGATCGTGCAGAACCGGCTGCCAGTGTAGCCATTTTTGTTTTTTGTTCTGAAGACGAGGAGAAAATACGTCAGCACCAGGCATTGATGGAATTCCGTTTTAACCAACTGGAACAAGGCAAAGGTATTTTACCCGTGACCTACGAGGATATCAAAGACATAGACTATACCGTGCATGAGTTAGAGCGCATGATACATCATCGCAAGCGAATGATCACCGGGAAACCTGCCGAAATAAAACAGAAGCTTACCAAATTGGCCAATGATTATGACGTGGATGAAATCATAGCAGTAACGATTGCTGAAGATTTTGATGACAGGTTATTGTCATACAACCATTTGGCTGAGCAGTTTGGATTATCACATAAATCATAACTCCGTATTGGCTCACCCCGAATACGCTACGCTGTTCGACCCTCTCTGCTCCGAAAAGAAGGTGAAAAAGAAAATTTTTATCCAATCCCCTCTTTACCGCTTGCGGAAGAGAGGGTGGTCGATCCGCTAGCTAGCGGAATATGACCGGGTGAGTCAAATAGACGATTTGCCTGCGCGTTACCCTCCCTGCATCAAATCAAAAAGAAAATAAATTATTTAAAAATTAATTTATCAAACCATAATGCGCAATAAGCTGTTCTTCAAAAAGAACAATTATTAAATCAATCATTATGGAAACCATAGAAAAATCAGTTGAAGTTTTAAATGATCTGATAGAGATCAATAACGACCGTGCGGAGGGTTTTGGCAAAGCGGCGCAGGACCTTGACCCAACCGATATGGACCTGCAGGGTATCTTCCTGAACTGCTCGCTGGAAAGTAAACAATTCGCCCAGCAACTGCGTGATGAAGTAAATCAGTTAGGAGGCCACGCAGAAAATGATACAAGTAATATGGGTGCCCTTCACCGCGCATGGATAGACGTTAAAGCAACATTTACCGGGCACGACCGTAAAGGTATCCTGGCGGAATGTGAACGCGGCGAGGATGCCATCAAAAAAGCTTATCGCGATGCACTATCCACTGAAAACGATCTATCCGCCGAAGTTATTCCACTTTTACTCCGTCAGCAAACAAGTATTGAAGCATCACACAATCGCATCAAAGCACTGCGCGACAGCGCTAGTTAATGTGCAGATATGTAAATTTGACGATTTGAAAATGTGATGATTTGAGAATTTGAAGATGGTCAAATGTGCAGATATGCAAATCATAGTTAAAAAGCCATTCCAAACTGGGATGGCTTTTTAATTTTAAAGTCACAAGGCGCTGATATTTTCAAATCATCACATCTTCAAATTAAAATCCGCACATTTGCACATTAAAACCATCATGAGCAGCTAACTAAAATAATATCGCTCATGATAGCTTCTTTGCCTTTGAAAAACAGATTACTTAAAAGAAAATTTGCACATTAAAAAATGACCGTTTCTAAATTGGCCCAAAATTTAAGGGGCTCCGAAATTATCAAGATCGCAGGCGAGATCAACGAGTTAAAAAGACAGGGACAAAACATTGCCAACCTTACCATCGGCGATTTTGATTCTAACATCTATCCAATACCTGCACCATTAAAAGCAGGCATCATAGAAGCTTATAACGCTAACCAAACCAACTACCCTGCGGCGGATGGTATGCTGAACCTGCGCGAAAGTGTCTCGGAGTTTTTGAAGAAACGTTATGATTTAGATTATAATGCTAACCAGATATTGATTTCAGGCGGTTCACGTCCGCTGATCTATTCTATATACCTGGCTGTGGTAAACCCTGGCGAAAAGGTGGTTTTCCCTACCCCATCATGGAACAATAACCATTATTGCGATTTGCTGGGTGCCCAATCAGTAATGATTGAAACAAGACCGGAAAACAACTTTATGCCGACTGCTGATGAGCTTCGTCCGCACCTGAAAGGCGCTGCTTTGCTGGCCCTGTGTTCGCCATTGAACCCTACCGGTACCATGTTCAATAAAAAGGACCTGGAAGAAATTTGCGACCTGGTGATCGCCGAAAACAAAAGCCGTGCAGCCGGCGAGAAACCATTGTATTTGCTTTACGATCAAATCTACTCACAACTCACTTTCGGAAATCATGAGCACTTTAACCCGGTTAGCCTGCGCCCTGAGCTGAAGGACCACGTGATATTTGTTGACGGCGCTTCTAAATGCTTTGCTTCAACCGGTGTACGTGTGGGCTGGGGCTTCGGTCCGGCAGGGGTCATCAATAATATGAAAGCTATCGTTGGGCACATGGGGGCATGGTCGCCAAAGGCGGAGCAGATGGCAATGGCTAATTTTCTGAAAGATGAAAATGAGGTAGATGCCTACCTGTCTGACATCAAAACCAAACTACAAAACAGCCTCAATGCCCTGCACGAAGGCTTCCAGCAACTGAAATCCGAAGGCTTTAGTGTTGATTCCATCGAACCGATGGGCGCTATCTACCTTACAATTAAGGTTGACTACGCCGGCAAAACAACAACTGACGGCACTGTACTGAAAACAGCCACAGACATCAACTTCTACCTCATCAAAGAAGCCAAAGTAGCCTTGGTACCATTTGCGGCCTTCGGAACCGAAGATGATGTAAACTGGTTTAGGGCATCGGTAGGCGCAAACGCACTGGAAGATATCCAGAACGTGGTGCCGAGGATTAAAGAGGCGTTGGCGAAGCTGAGGTAATTTCTTGCCTTAGTCGTTTTATAGTATTATTTTCAGGGATGAAAAAAACCTTGACGTTTTTCCTGATTCTTTGCTTTATAACTTCATCTTTTGCGCAAAAAAGCTTTGAAGGAGAAGTATTATATTCTGTCAATGCCATCTCCAATACTCCGAAATTAAGCAGTGAACAATTGAATGCGTTGCTTGGCAATGTGATGCATTATTATATGAAGGGCGCTGATTACAAATCAACCTTTAATGGCAAGATGGGCCAATGCCAGATTTATATTGATAAAGACAAAAAATTATATGCAAAGGTATTACCAAAGGACAGTCTCTTTTGGGCAGATGTTACTGTTAATCATGATACTATCTATAAAGTTGAGTTAAAGAAAAATGATACTACAATTCTAGGATATAATTGCGATAAGCTAACTTTTTTCTGTAATGACGGCGTGCATATTTATTATTTTAATCGAAAATTTAGAGTTGATTCTAAGTTATACATTAACCACAAGGAAGGTAATTGGTATGCCTATTTAGAGAAATCAAAAGCAATCGCGTTAAAAGAGATTCTGCAAAGAAGATCAATGACATTCATTATAACAGCTACTTCTATTGAACAAAAGGAGCTCGATAAAAAAATATTCGAATTACCTCTAGACATTCCCATCGCCAAAAATCCAACTAAGTTTTAGGTTGTTGCCGAATTTGAGATATTCTTCATTAAGTAGTCAACATTGATGTTGTAAATAGCCAATTCTCTCTATCATTTGCTCATTTATTTTAAAACTGTAAATTCGCAGCTTTCATCAAACGCACGTAATATGAGATCATTAATCATCACATTATCCATTATATTAGCTACTGCTGCAGCTAATGCACAGACCGCTCCTGCTACTGCGGCTCCTGCTCAAAGCACTGATAACAAGGGTGGTATCGTATACGTCAATTCGGATACTTTGCTAAGCAAATATGCTTATTACGCGGCGATAAGAGCCAAACTGCAAAGCTTATCGCAAAGCGCGCAGACTGAACTGGCTGCTAAAGGACAGGCTTTCCAAAAAGAAGTGGCTGCTTACCAAAAAGGGGCAAACAGCCTGAACCTGGCACAACGCACTGCCGCCGAAAAACGCTTGCAAAAGAAACAACAGGATCTGCAGGATCTTAGCCAAAACACCGCTAAACAATTGCAAGACGAGCAAGAAACCCAAAACGCAAAGCTATACGATAAGCTGGCGGCATACCTGAAAACATACTGCAAAACCAAGGGCTATAAAATTGTGCTTACCTACTCAAAAGCTAACCCTGCCATGTTGTATGGCGATGAAAGCCTGGATGTAACCAATGATGTGCTTGTTGGGCTGAATGAGGAGTATAAGAAGGAGAATCCTACTAAATAGGTCGTTTTTGGTTATACGTTGTACGTATTACGTTATACGTTTGAACGGGAAAAACGTACTACGTATAACGTAATACGTACAACCCCTCTCCGCCATCCAAGCCCTACGCTGCTTTCGAAATATATTTCACCAAACTTCTTTTGGCTATGGGCAACAGCGTCTGCTCTAACGGGAAACTAATATCGCTGGCAACATAATACACGGCCGGGTTGGGCAGGTGCCGGTGTTTGTTGATCAGGTCGAGCTTGATAAACTCCGGTGTGGTGGTGATACTCTGCTCGTAGGTATCTATAAACTGAATATTGATTCCCCTGAATTTATCGTCTTTATTCTCAAAAATGGTGATCTGGTATTCATATACCCAGTTGGTACGGTCTTTACCATTGCGAAGCGAGAAATAGCCATTGTAGGGCATTAAAGGGACAAGGCCAATCGGATCGATATTCAGATGGCTTTCTACAAAATCATATATCTCCTTGCCGGTTTGTATGGCAGGGTTCATTTTATGCAGTGCGTACGAAATTATGCTTTCTATCTCGTGCATCGAGGCATCGTCCTGAATAATTTTCTCATAGGTCAGCTTCACGGCGTCGATATCTGCCTGCGTCATCCGGTGCGGAAAAGACTGTTGCAGGGTAGATTTATTGTGTTTAAAGTCGAGCAGGTTATTGTAATGGAATATCAGGTCGGTGAGGTTTGGATACAGCCGGCTGCGGTCAAAATGACGGTTGATCTGCTGCAGATAATCGAGCAGGATATACTTTTTGTGCTCAAAATCTATCGATCCTTCTATAAACCAATTGATGCCTAACGATTTCATTTTATAAAGACAAAATCCAATGTTTTAATTTACGACAAAAAAGCCAACTTTGCAATATGCCTGTTGGAACACTTTTTTTAATCCCGGTACCGCTTGCCGAACAGGCAACCGCCAAATCGTTCACCCCCTACCTGGTAGATATCATTAACCAGGTGAAGGAATACATTGTAGAGAACGAAAAGACCGCCCGCCGTTTCCTGAAAGAGGCCGGTTTGCGCACGCCACAAAGCGAACTCATCATTCACGATTATGGCAAGCATAACCGTAACATCCCTATAAACGAGTTCTTTAAAGGATTGGTTTCAGGCAATGATGTTGGTTTGATGAGTGAAGCCGGTTGTCCCGGTGTAGCTGATCCGGGAGCTGAGATTGTAGCCGAGGCGCACCGCAAAGGTATCAAAGTAGTGCCATTGGTCGGGCCAAGTTCGATATTGCTGGCGGTAATGGCGTCAGGATTTAACGGACAAAGCTTTACCTTTCATGGTTACCTGCCCATTGATAAAGCTGAACGCAGCCGGAAGATAAAAGAGCTGGAAACGCTGGCACAAG
>Ga0207647_10000230_pt1 | contig 46390 bp, 34 predicted proteins | sample KBSCornC2_FD_184295 | JGI IMG/M metagenome (GOLD analysis project Ga0207647, IMG submission 184295) | Corn rhizosphere microbial communities from Kellogg Biological Station, Michigan, USA - C2 (SPAdes) (version 2) | ecosystem: Host-associated > Plants > Roots > Rhizosphere ... | reverse complement strand
AAATTGCTAAACTGGTTAGGATTATCAAATCACAAATCTTTAAATAAGGCAATAGTGTGCTGGAAACGGAAGAGATCTTATTTACTTAAGGAATTTTTGAATAAGCTGATCACCACGGCGGGGTTGCCTAAATATCGGATCAAGAGTTAGCGGAGATCAATATCGATATGTTTTTTTCCATCCAAAACTATTCATTTTTTTCATAAATATTCCAAGAGTGCATAGCTGGATTCTGATGAATAATTAAAATCGATTTTGGCGTCATTTTAGGGGATAGAAAAGGGACACGAAACGGAAGTACACTGGGTCGTTCCAGTAGCCGCATTGGACCTGCAATAGCATTATAGAATTATGCATTTTTATAATTATATATAATGCTATAAATTGAAATTTATAATACAACGTTGTCAAACTTTTTTTCAATAAATAGTCCGAAAGTTCGTGTCCTTTTTTGTAAATTTGATCTGTCAAAAGTTCTTTAAAACAACTCAATTTACCTCAAGTTATCCGGTGTCTTAATCGGTGACTAATGGTTTTTAGAAATTATAAATACCTGTTATTTAGCGTTATATCGAAATGGTTCGAGTCCCGTCCATTCCGCTAACAAATGTTAACAAGCCCTGTAAATCAAGTATTTACAGGGCTTGTTCGTTTTTGGGTGCAACATAGGTACAACATTGCGTTCGGCATGAGCCGTTGTTTATCAAACTGAAAAGAAGTATTTGTGCTTCAACGCAGACAAGCATCTCAAAGGGTTCGTTGACCAGGAAGAAGTTGAGGTGATCAGATTAGCTATGATCAAGGTCGGTTAACAAGTAGTACTCATTTCGAAACAAGATCAGGCACAAAATAGGTTATCGAGTATATACTTTTCTCTTCATTCTCAGTTTTAAAGAAGATGCGCATCGTATCCTTCTCATCACGCCATATACTATCTGCTTCTTTAACATAATTCTTATTCAAAAATTTTAAATAATCAATTGATTGTTTAAGCGAAAGGGTTAACATAATGGAGTAGCATTCATTTTTTGCATTGAAATAACAACCTATATAAATGCTGCTGCCCATTAGATAAGTATCACAAAAGCTCTCGCGCTCTCCTTTTAGATGTCCTACGAATTTGTAGTTATGATCTGCCATTGCCTGTTTGACGGAGGCTGCGTCTTTAACAAGTGCTTCATAAACGAAGTTTTGCCCTTGAACAAGTTCGGAAACAGCGCAAAATAATGTAATAAAGATTAGTTTTTTCATGTGACGACTGCATTACGTTGATGGGTGCCATAACAAATATAGACCAAATACCACTAATAAGTAGTAATTAATTAGTGGTAATATAAAATTAGGGTATTGCTTTATTTTACTCGATGTCAGGTAAAGATTTGAAGGCCGAACCCAAGGAGATCAACGAAGACTTAAAGAAACTCGGAAATCGTATTAAGGCTTTAAGAATTAAAGCTGGATATAGTAATTACGAGTATTTTGCGTACAAACATGACATTCCACGTGCGCAATTTGGAAGATATGAGAGAGGCGAAGATTTGAGGTATACTAGCTTGCTCAAAGTTATAAAAGCTTTCGGCATCACTGTTGAAGAATTCTTTAGCGATGGGTTTAAATAATAACGCCAGTAACTCCCAGCACTATTATTTCACTGTTCATTTTCAGTGGTCTTTTTTCAGAAGTAAAACCGTCTCAAAAGCACAGTAAACAAAATACAGCATAAACTCCTGCGCTATCAATCCGCGCATATCAAGAAATGACGGTAATGGTAGGAATCATTGCCGATAACATAAACAATGGCTCCTACCTCAGTCATTAAAACAGAACTGACCATATACAGTCCGAACTCAGTTAATTGACCCACCTGCTCAATGCATTCAACCTGGAATGGGCAGTATATCCTAATTAACTTTCCTATCGGGGTTATCACCAGGAGGCTTTTCGGAGAGCAATAACGGTTGATCTCATAGTAGTTCATATCAGCGGTTACATTAATCAGTGAATGAACCAATTGTCCGAGCTGCCTTGCAAACCTCTCATGATTTGCTGAATAAACTGATATGCATTATGAGAACGGTCAAGAAAGTAGTCGATATAGCTATTCTTATTTACTCCAGTAAACAGGTTATAAAGGTTCCATAGGTTTATGGAGCCGTCGTCATTCCTACAGAAACTATCGTCTTTGTAATAGTCCTTAACCAATGTACCCAGCTGCGTATCATTAAACAATAATTCAGGGATATCTTTTTTTAGCGTGTTGGGGAGATGAGGATATAACCTGGCACGTCCTATGAGTATAGCAAATTGCTGTTCAGTCAGGTAATAGTCCGGCAATTGGCTCATGTCGTCAATGTGCTTGTCAATATTATAGTTATCTATCATTTGATAAATACCGTCCATTAGCTGTTTGATGGATTTTACCTTAAGGTCTTTAACGAAGCCATCGGACCAGATACACAAGTTCGTACATACTTTATTTTCAAAGCCTATAAACAGTTTAAAATGCTCGTCCGAACCTTTGCGGGCATACATGTTATCTAAATTGTACGCCTTGATGCCGCCGATAGTCAGCGAAAGCTCCTGCCCGTTGATACAGCGAACGATTGAAGGCACTTCTATAGCAAAGGCCATCCGCTCGTAGTAGATTGTTTTCTCAGCCTCTGAGAGATCCTTGGCCATCTTATGCTTAGCTTCCGGTATTCGCCCCATAATTGGATGGCTCATTCTAATGGATGGCTGTAGCATTTGTTCACCTTTATAAGCATGGCCTACCACCTCTTGCGTAACCTCGATAAAATCGCTGTGAGAGATTACCGGCTCATTATCTTTAATAAACACCGGGATCACATGCTTTGATTTGATCTCTTCTAATGTAAGCGGTAATGTATTGGCAGTTATAAATAGCTTGTCTGCTGATGCCCGATTACCTGACGCCTCTAAAGCATCGGATGACAATTCAACCGTTGTTTCTGATGTTACTTTTTTCATGTAATTTGGGTTTAAGGTTTACTGGATGATACAGACTTTGCCTTTGGCTCGATCTCGCTTCGTTTTGCAGAAAATTCAGAATTAAGCAAGACCTGAAATTCAGGATAAGTATTAAATATCTCGCGAAGCGTTTTCATGCTTCCACAGGACCTTATCATTGCTTTGACATCTTCCTGGGATATACCAGATCTGCACCAATTTAATATCTGCTGACCGGTTGCCTCATTGGGCGTAAATTCAGGTTTATCCATGAATAACCCGGTTCGGTCTTTAGTAGCTACGGCATGATGCTTAATATCCATCTCCAATACTAACGTGAGTTCGAAGTCAAGGCCTTCTCGCTGTATACCGGTCAGCCCAACCTTTTCAGGAACTTGCTTGCCATTCTTTTCTGACAGGACGTAATCCGTCTTTGACCTTATGGTGCAGATAACGTGAGCACTACATTTAAGAATTGCATTAATGAACTGGTTGTGTCTGGGCGTAAGCTTGGCCCAGTTGGTGAAGCTGTTTCCGGTCATGTTACCATGAACTTCTAAAATACCACCCGTGCTGTTCCATTCATGCGAGACGCTGTCAATAATAATTACTTCCATACCGGCTGCTTCGCAAATGTTTAAAGCCTCTATGTATCTTTCGGGAGAATACGGCTCTTTTAATTGAAGGACCTGATATGGCCCTAAGTGAGAATACAGTTCGGAACTTCTGTTTTCTGTATCTATTACACTGATCCTGGACCAGTCTTGTGTGATGCCAAAGGCGATAAGTAGTGCACTCATTGTTTTACCTGAGCCGCTTGGTCCCTGCAAGCCTAGTCTTATCTTGGCGTTTCTTCTTTGTGCGGTTTGTAACTGCATGATTCATTAATTTAGTGTACAGATATCGTGGACTGATCTTGTGGCTTTATAAAGCATTTTTTAAGTCGCCGATACCAAATAGAACTCCATAAAAAAAGGGCCTGAGCCCTTTCTTTAAAATGCTAATTGTTTTTTTTTCTCGGCCGGCTTTTGAACTTCTGATTCAGCTACAACATTCTCTTCAAGTTCGGATGGTGTAACTGCGGTTACTACCTTTCTACCGTTGCGTTCCTCAATTGTAATCGTATACTCCGCATTACATTGCATTTCTACAAAGTAGCTGTCAGGAACCACCAGTGTTTTAGCACCCGGTTTATCAGATAATACAGTCTCAACTTTGGAGCCGCTTTCTAATGTAATAGTACCTGCTACGATAGGCAAGGCAAACTTTTGGCCGTCTGATTTACGAACTACATTAAGCAGAGCAAATGCGTTTTCTTCGGCTACCAGCACATTGTGTTTGCCAATGGGTAAGCTGAAGCCACCGATTGTGGTAGCACCGCCTTCGATTGCTTTCTCGATACCTTCAAGTTTACTTTTCTTTGTGTCTTTTAGTTTTACTACAGTACTCATAATTGTTTAGCCTGTTGACCTATATACAGGAAGATTTTTAGTTTGTAGATACTCTATGTTTGTTTGATTTTGAATTGGCCGAGACACCCCGGGGGGCTTGCGACGCAAACATCGGAGATGGGTGTGATGGATGGGGTGGTACCGGCGGAGATATACGCGATGAAAATAGGCTATTGAGGTAAGCTTAGAGAACCAGTCACTTCATGACAAAAACGTCATTGACTTTCATTAGAAATCGCGGGCCAAGGCTATTTTAGGTATACGCCGGAAATTTTATAATTTAGTGCTTGTTTAAGAACCAAACCATATCATGCTGATATACATTCATTTTACCAGTTGGTCGCTGTTGTTATTGATCCTTTTACTGACACCGCTGGCTTACTATGTCATCAAAGCGCAGGATAAAGAGCGAGATGCTGAACCCATAACGCCCATTGATAATCCCATGAACTTTGACGACCTCGCGCCTATTGATAACGCCGAACAATCTGAAGCTTATCTAAACGCTTTGCGCTGGTCGCTAAGTAATCCCAAGATAAAGAACATTGCGGTTACCGGCCCGTATGGTTCAGGCAAAAGCAGTGTCCTGGATACATTCCGAAAGAAATACGAAGCCGATTTTAAATTCCTGGCGATTTCACTCGCATCGTTTGGCGATGGTGAAAAGGAAGAGGGAGAGGACAAGGAAAACCGTGCAGGTTTACCCACTATAGAAGGCAGAGAAAAAACTGCCAACCAGCGCAAAAATGAAACGCAGCAGCTGATTGAGCTAAGTGTACTCCAACAAATCTTTTACAAGGTTGACCAAACCGATATTCCAGGTTCAAGGTTTAAGCGCATCAGCGGCATATCCAAGTCCTATGTTATCTTTTTTGCGTCGGGTGTGTTAGCCTTCCTTTTTGGCGCGATCAACCTTATCTTCCCCAAGCAGAGTGAGCAATTAAGCTTTATCGATAGCTTCAGCAAAGACAACCCAGATGCTTGGCACCTGTTTTTGCTAGCGCTCGTCCTACCGGGCATAGTATGGATCATTGTCTTTCTGATACAGTTTTTCACTAACTCGGGCATCAAAAAACTCAACATAAGCAGTGGTGAGATTGAAATCAATCCCAAGAGTGAGGCATCAATCCTGAATCGATACCTTGATGAGCTGGTTTATTTTTTCAGTGCCACCGATTTTAATGTGATATTGATTGAGGACATGGACCGTTTCAGCGATCCCGAGATATTTACAAAATTAAGGGAACTCAATACCTTGTTAAACAGTTCCCGACAGGTAGGTCGCCGCATCGTATTTATCTACGCTATTAAAGATGATATGTTTCCTGACGAGCGTACTCGCACTAAGTTTTTTGACTTTATTATACCGATTATTCCAATTGTAAATTGGTCGAACTCTTTGCAAAAGCTGAAGGACAAACTCGAAGCATCAGGTTTCAATATCGACTCCCGTTTTGTAACGGCCATAACCCTTTATATTGACGATATGAGGGTGCTCAAGAATATCTTCAATGAGCTGATACTGTATAAAGAGGCATTGAGTATTCCCGACGAGCGGCAAACGAAGCTATTGGCAATGATTGCCTACAAAAATATTTATCCGAATGATTTTGCTGCATTGCACGAAGAAAAGGGTATGGTACATGATACATTATTAAAAGCGCAGGAAGTACGGAAGCTAATAGTAGAAGATTTTGAAAAAAAGATCGCTTTAAAAGAAGCCTATATAACCAATACCGAAGGATTGTTGCCCCGTAACATCAAAGAGCTAAGGGCAGCCTACATTATTGCAGTAGCTGATAAAATAGGAGCGAACTTCTCTTACTTTTATATTGAAGGTGTTAGACAGTCATTGTCGGACATGCAGGATGACAAATATTTTAAAATTCTTACGTCTGGTACCAGTGTACCCTATTACAGTAGCGTGCGCGGTCCTGCGCATATAACTTATTCCTTTGCAGAGATAGAAGATGTGGTTTCGCCAGGTCAGACCTATGCCGAAAGGGAAAAGATGCTGAAGGCGAACACGGATGCCGGCCTCGCAAAACTTCGTAAAGAACTGGCTGATATCGAGGCTGAGCAGGAAAAAGTAAAAGCTTATACAGTCTCTGAGGTCATACGTACTAAGCCCGATCACTTCCCGAATATTGCCGAATCAATAATTGAGAATAGGCTGCTGCGTTACCTCCTGTCTGAAGGATATATCGACTTGTCCTACCCCTACCTAATTTCCTACTTTTACCCTGGGACCATAGGCCGCGCCGATATGAAGTTCCTAACTTATGTCAATGACCGCATCGCGCTTGCTTATGATTATTCATTGGAAAAGCCAGACGGTCTGATCGACATGCTTAGCGATTATGATTTCGAACGGGATGTGATCTATAACGTCGACCTGCTAAATGCAATGCTGGCGAATCGGGCTAGATATTCCCGACCGATTGATAAGCTTGTTGCCCAGCTGAATAACAAATCCAAACGGTCGCTAGAATTCATTGCGATTTATTTAGAGAAGGGCTCATCTGTGCCAAGTTTCGTCTACCTACTTTGTAAGGCATGGCCTGGCATTTTCGAACATTACCATAATACTAAAGGGACGCCCTTTTTAGACGATATCTTAAAGTTGATTCTGTCACATGCGGATTTAGAAGACCTGCCAGCGATCAACAAAAATTACTTAATGACCCATTTCATTAATACTAATTATTCCCTCATAGCCTCCTTTGCACCGTCTATCAGTGCGGAGCGGATGAACTGCTTACTTGAGAAGCTGGCTGTTGAGTTCGAGGTATTGGTGCCAGATGAGCAATCCATGTTATACGACCAAGTTTATGAAGGATACTTTTATGCGATCAATTACGACAACGTTGTCTGTATTCTCCACAACAAGAACAAGAATGAGATATCCAAAGACGCCCTTCAAACCGCGAATTATTCTGCAATCCTTGCGTCCGATTGTGAACCGCTTTACAATTATATCGATCTACATATAGGCAAGTATGTCGACGATGTTTTACTGAAGTTGCCCGCAACTTTAAAGGACAGCGAAGAAGATGTCATCAAGTTACTGAATGACAAAGGTCTTTCAATTGAGCAAAAGCAATCGCTGATCAAAAAAGAAACCGCCATCATCCGAGATTTGAAAATGGTCGATAACGCTGAATTATATCCGGATATGTTGCGCAATAATCGCGTTGCGGCGACCTGGCCAAATATTCTACATTACAGTCACGAGGAAATTGACGAACACCTACTGTTCTTTTTAAACAATATCTATAATGCGTTTGATCTCACGTATCCGCCGTTGGAGCCAACTGCGGACTTTGACCAGGCCGTTGCCAATAAGTTTGAAGAGTTGCTGATCAAGAAAAATGAGATCAAGATTGAATCGTACCGTGAGTTACTTGAGGCATTTAGCCCTGGGTATGAAAATCTGGACACAAAAAATATCGACCAAGAAAAGGTGGCCGCACTAATAGAGCATCATCTCATCTTCATCACCCCCGAAAATTTCACCGAACTAAAAAATAACCATCCGCCATTACACATCAGTTTGTTGCTTGACGACGTTGAGGAATTGTTCGAGCAGCTGAACGAACTCGACATTGATAATGATGACCGATTGGCTTTATTGGCAAACGACAAGTTGGAACCTGCAAGGCAATTACAGCTTATCGATACGATAACTCCAGAAATGATTTCGGCCAGCACCGCATTGGCCACGCGTATAACGGAATTGCTGGTTAGTCACAATAAACTAGATATCGGTGAGGCGACGCTGTTAGCGCTGACGGCTTACTCCCGCCATCCTAATGACAAGTTGGTGCTTTTTGACTACCATTTGCCTAGTTTAAACACGGCTACTATCCGACAGATCCTGTACGACATTGGCGGTGATTATGCGACACTCAATTCTGGTAGGCGTCCGAAAATGGATCTAACACCTATTAATGAAAGTATCGCTGCGAAGCTATTGGATAAAAAATATATCACTAGCGCGCCGATCAAGCGCGACAAAGGTACCATTCGCTTTATCAGCCGCTCCTGATTGTTAAAGGCGGACATCTCCACTTATAACCAATCAGCCATTGGCAGACTTTTTATTTTGATGAACGCTGCGACAATCACTTGTGCAGATACTTCGCAGCCGCCTTTCAGGCTCCTTTGCAAAGACCTTTTGCTTAGCTCGCACAACTACGTTTCTCTCCGTTGTCTTTGAACGGCTCGAGAACTAAGAATGGCGGCCATCTAATAAGAGATCGCTATTTTACGAATTTAGAATTAGTTGGAACCGACCGTCATCTCAGTAGATTTATCCGGCAATTCCGATATCAACTTTAACGCTAACGAAAAGCCTTTATAAAATAATTCCAATTGATGCCTGAACAATTTAGGATACCCAGCTTTTTCGTGTTGCAGAGCTTTCAACTCCTCGGCATTACTGCTGTTCTCCATAGTATCCCAAAAATATTTTGATTTTAAGGTAAATGTGTGTACTACGCCATGTCGATGGGTCAAAACCGGTTCAACATCATTCTTATATAAATGATATAGTTGATCGTACGTGCCAGATTTATAGCCAGTAGGAAAATTATTTAAAACTCTCCCAACGTATATATCACCGGTCTGCCCACTATCGAAAAATAAATCTAAAAGGTCACCAATGCGATCCCAATAGCTATAGATGACCTGTACGCCAAAACCAGCATATCTTAAATATAGATGATCTTCAGTTGTTTGATTGTAGGTGCCACGCTCCTTTACAGCATCATTTATATTAGGCAATAATAATTCAATGATTGCAATAATATACATGAGGTCTTGACTAAGAATAAGCAGTTCGTCCCCGTGTTTGAAATCCGAATAAGAAAACGCTTTGATATTCTCTTTGCTCCGGGTTATATTTGTAAATTTTTCAAAAGGTTTTATACCTGTTTCATCTTTATACTCGCTTAAATTAAATAGTCCAGATTCAGTGATATGCTCCTGAATTTGTTTGTACCAAGCTAACAAAGCATCCATTTGAGATTGACGGTTTAAAGACGTTTAAACTATTGACTTCACAAACTCCAAGGTATCAGATAACGCCTCTCTTGCATAATCCTCTGTTTCATCAGATTCAGCAATAATGTCAGTCAGTTTACCGGCTTGGGTGATATAATATAAGCTACTAAACGATGTGCCCGCATATTTGAGATATTCTCCCGATATTTCAGCCACCTCGCCTCTGTAGGTAAAGTTAACTCCGTCTGTACTTGAGTAATGATAATTTGCCATATCTTGTTATTTTAGGTTATTGCTATGTCAAAAAGATTGCCACACATGTAATATAAATAAAACAGGAATATTTGTCAGCTTAAGTTTAACTATTATACTATACCGTATTGGCACAAAAGTTTTAGCAAATGATAAACATCATAACTAGTCGTGGACATAAAGCCTAAACGTACTTCATCCCCCTTGTCTGTCTGTGTCTATTGTCTCACCAAGTCTACCGTTCACTGAAATCTGTTTTACATCGGTAACTATGATCTCTGGCTTACCCTTGTAGTCAATAAGCTTACCTCTCACTATTATTTTTTTACCATCAATGCCATTACTTAACTTCTTAGCCTCGCCTCGTAACATAATTGTAACCGGTTGATTAGGGTAAGCAGCACCTAAATTAACTAGTACAAAACTTCCGAAATCTTTAGAGCTATAGGCTACAGCCTGGATTGATACAAACTCTCTGATATGGTTAGCAGCGTCTTTAGCATCAATTGACTTAGCTTGCAAGCCCTTTGCATCGCTCACTTTGCTTTCAGGTTGTATGCCTGGCACTACTGTTTGATTCTTAAAAATATCGTTCAGCACACCAGCTAATCTTAAACCACCTGCAGCTAGACGCTCATGCACTAGTTGGATATATTGCCTATACTGCGCTTCCGTGACTTTGTTATCTTTCGCTATATCCTGATATAACATGGTAGCTGTAGTGTAGCTTTCATACAACCACTTTGTTGGTCTGCTGGCCTGATAGGATTTAATATCACCGGGTTTGATGTCTGATTCTATCTTTTGCTTCAATTCAGTTTCAGATAGTCCCTCATGGTCTATAAGTTTACTATCCCATAGTGCATGCAGGTTCGTACCGATACCATCAAATCGAACTTGTATGGTGTTACCTCCCTTATCCTCAGCCCGTGAAACATGCATGGGTTGGTGAGCATCACCTATAAAGTGTACCAGGAACTTCAGCGCCTCTCCCTTATCTGATGTAGAGGCTTCAGTGCGAGATAGGGTGTTCTCAGCTCTTTGAATAGCACTTGATATGTTCTCGTTGCTTTGGCTACCTACGACTTCCACAAAATCTTGGTAGCTCAAGCCTAATGGTAGATTAAGATAATGCCATGAAGCAGTCTGTCCGTATTGCGGATCTTTTTTAACGTCATCAGCCCATGTACTTACATCGGCTAATGTCTCACTCCCTAAGATAGCTTTAACAGCTTGTTTAGCTTGTGGAGTTAAATAGTCCTCAGCTATCAATGCCGTAACACGATGTCCCTTGTAACCCCATGACACTAAGAGGATAGTCAATGATACAACAACGGTATTAATGAGAGTGCGCTTCATATTGCTAATATACAACAACGCCAGATTTACCAGCTTGGCGCTTCTGACTAATCGTATTATTTACCTGTCGCTATAAAGTCATAATGAAGGTATAGCTTGTGAGCAGACGTCTACATTGCTTAACCTAAGCTAGCTGCATTTTTCTCTCTTGCTTTGAATGGCCCTCAGGCTTATTGTTATTTCCTAAAAGTTAACATATCTTAGCGGCAGCAATCGAGATCTTATCATCATGAAGAAATTTATCCTATCACTAACGATAGCTTTGTCGAGCTATTGCTCTTATGCACAATGGTCAAATGGCGTCGGTACAATTTATCCAACAACTATAACCGATAAAGTAGGCATTGGCACAACAAGTCCGGGTGCGATACTAACTACACGAAGTGGTATTAATGCTTTGCCTGTAACATCAGGAATCACCCAACCAGGTGGGGCTTTGCGCGTGGAAGGTGGAGACAATGCTGTTGTAGATTTCGGCACCTATAGTACTAATACATGGATACAAGCAACGGATAAAACGAGTTTAGACCTGAATTATAATTTAAATCTAAATCCTAATGGCGGTAAAGTAGGAATTGGTACGGCAAGCCCAACAAATCATTTACAAGTTGGGAGCGTTGGGAGTACAGGATATACAGGTAATGCTATAGCAATCGGTGATGGTACGAATGTTGTCGCGCTACATTATGGCCCTACAGGATATTTAGTTGCCAATGGTAATCTTGCTTTAGGCGGTAATACCAACACCAATCAGCTTTTTCTTGCCGGTGGGGGTAATGTTGGTATCGGGACAACAACCCCCACAGCAAAACTATATGTCGCTGGGGGCGGAAGAAACGGGTTAAAAATAGACGATTCATTAGATGGTACACCAGCCAGTAAATATTTAAGCTTTTGGCAAGGTACCGGTGCTGCTGGTATCGACCCTATAGGTACCGGTGTAATTTATTTAGGTTATGACCAATCCTCTGATATAATGTTTGGCGGCTCATCTTCAAATGGCGTTTGGAAAGCGAATGGTAATGTCATTATCGGTCAAACTACACAAATTAATTCAGCCTATAAATTAGACGTCTATGGTAAAGCAAGAGCTAATGAAATAGTAGTAAATAGTAGTGGTGCCGACTTTGTATTTGATAAGAAATATACGCTGCCCAAGCTCTCGGATGTAAAAGCCTATATCGATAAAAACCAACATCTACCTGAGATCCCATCTGCCAAAGAAATGCAAGCCAATGGTATGAGTGTAGGCGAAATCAATACCAAGCTGTTGCAAAAAGTGGAAGAGCTGACGCTATACATTATAGACAAGGATAAACAATTAACAGAACAGAATACAATATTAACCGAGCAGCAAAAGAAAAATGACGCTCAAGAAGCACGAATAGCAGCATTAGAAAAAGCTTTATTAAAACTGACCGAAAACTAATCAAAATAAGATTAACCTTATCATGAAAAAAATTATACTATTCTTAGCAATAGCTACGTCGAGTTATTGTTCTAATGCACAAGTTTATGATACAGGAACGAAAGTTGGCATTGGAGCGCCGAATCCTCATTCGTTGTTGCATGTAAGCAGTACAGTCAATCAGCCTTATAATTCTGATTTTGGTATAGTTTCAATTACGCCTTCATCAGATGTAAATATGTCGCTTAGCTTAGGGTATGATGCTTCTTTAGGTACTAATGGATCAGGTTGGATACAGTCTATTAGAAGTGCGACAGCTTATACGCCATTATTACTAAATCCTATCAATGCTAACGTGGGGATTGGTACTACAAGTCCACAAAGTAAATTACATATCTATCAAGCCGCTTCTGACGCAACTGGATTAGTTATTCAGGGTAATACAATCAACACAGATGCAGCCCAACATTATATTGCGATGACATTGGATGGTGATTATGGAAATGGCGGAGGCAATTACTCTCAAATCAGAAGCTATAGCAATTTATATTACAGCTGGGGAAGCCAATTGGCTTTCTATACAACCCAAGCGGGAATAGCCAATACGCTATCTGAAAGAATGCGTATAGATTGGAATGGCAATGTGGGTATTGGTACGGCAAGTCCCGGGGCCAAATTACATGTTCAAGCAGACGCAAATACTTCGGGCGCACCAGATAATGCCCAGTTTTATATTACGGGAAAGACCGCTTCTGGAAAGCGGTTGTCATTAGCTTACAATACTTCTTCAAACTATGGTGAAATCCAATCCCAGGCTTATGCCGGAGGCTATACAGCTTTAAATCTTAATCCGAATGGTGGCAATGTACTCATTGGAAAAACTTCAGAACAACCAGGTGCCAATTACAAATTAGACATTGGTGGCAGTGCCCGAGCCGATAAGATTGTGGTTAATACCTCAGGTGCCGATTTTGTGTTTGATAAGAAATATTTATTACCTAAGCTATCGGATGTAAAAGCATATATCGATGAGCATCAACATCTACCTGAGATCCCATCTGCCAAAGAAATGCAAGCCAATGGTATGAGTGTAGGCGAAATCAATACCAAGCTGTTGCAAAAAGTTGAGGAATTAACCCTATACGCTATTGAGCAACAAAAACGCATTGACCAATTGGAGCATCAACAGACAAAGAGTGAGCAACAGGATGCTCGGATAGCTGTTTTGGAGAAAGCATTATCAAAACTAACCAACAACCAATCAAAATAAACCTTACCATCATGAAAAAAATTATACTATCCTTAGCAATAGCTATATCTGGTTATGGCTCTTATGCACAAGTTAACGACACAGGAACAAAAGTTGGTATCGGGACCGCGGCGCCAGAAACGCTTCTGGATGTTAATGGAACTTTTACCTCGGGTACGTATTCTCCAAATGTCAATGCCTTTCAACCTGTAGCGTTCTATAGATATAATGGTATTACCGGAGTCAGTTATCCGGGGCAATTTCGCTGGTATGCAAGTCCTAACAATTCTCTTTACAAATATGCCGCCCTTTATCAGTTGAGAGCTTGGGATGTAGGGTCAAATAATGAAAATACTATTGTTACCTTCCGTGGCGACGGCATGATAGGCATAGGTACAGAAAGTCCGGCATCCGCTTTGGATGTAGGGGGCCTACTACAGCTTTCGTCGATAAGTAGTTCCACGCCGCCTGCGGGGTTATCTTATGGTTTGTTCCCATATGGTGGGGTAGGTTTAGGGATATTTTCCGGTGCAACCGGTGCTAATCAAGGTATTGGCTTATGGACTAACCCGAACGGAATAAAAACCGAAGTGATGAGAATTCTGTCCGGTGGAAATATAGGCATTGGAACCACCCAGCCAGACCAAAAATTAACCGTTATTGGTACCATACATTCCAGTGAAGTTAAAGTAGATAATAATATGCCGCCTCCAGATTATGTATTCGAAAAAACATACAAGCCTATTGATCTAACTACCCTCAAAGTCTATTTAGATAAAAACCACCATTTGCCTGAGATTCCTTCAGCGGCAGAAATGATAAAGAATGGTTTGAATCTTGGGGAAATGAACCTGAGGTTACTTAAGAAAGTAGAGGAGCTAACCCTTTACATTATTGATAAGGACAAGCAACTCACTGAACAAAATATAAAGCTTTCGGATGAGCAGCAGAGCATAAAATCACAACAGGCCCAAATAGATGAGCTCAAAGCACAATTAAAAGCCATAGTAAAATCATTACCCCAAAACTAAATCATATGAAAAGACCTATACTTAAGGTAACTTTATTGTGTGCACTTGCTCTTTTTTTTTCAAAAGCACAAGCGCAGGAACTTCAGTTTGATTATGATGGTGCGGGTAATCAGATTCAGCGTCATTTTGCCTGTATAAATTGTACAACATTTCCTGTCGCATATACATCCTTAGCCCCGTTACAAGGTGCTACAACAGCTACTACTCCACCTAATAAAAAGACAACAACTGTAAGCCGGAAAATTTTAGCTTATCCCAATCCATTCACCCAGGTACTGAACTTGAAATGGGAAAATAGCATGGACTATTATGTGAGTAGAATCGAAGTTTATTCCTCAAGCGGCGTAACAATTTTTAAACAAAACTACACCGGAGATATTGAGCTTTACTTACGAAATGAAACCATTCCTTTTGATAAACAGGTCCCCGGGTTCTACTTTGTTAAAGCACTTTACTCTGACGGAAAACAGGAATTCATAAAAGTTATAAAAATTGACAAATAACCCTCGACTAACCTAATCACAAAACATAATGTCAACTTTAAAAAAGCAAATCGCACTGCTATTGATGGGGCTATTTATTGGCACTTCAACCAGTTTTGCATCTGAATATAATCAACCTGATACTACCAAGAAAGATACTGTATTAGTAGCCGGTTCTATAAAAAGGTCTACTTATACAGTAGCTGATTTTAAAAGAGTAGAATATCCTCAGCCCAAAAAGAAATTAAGCCAGGCCTCCAGTCTTCAGACTGCCAGCACGCAAAACACAATATCAACTTTTGATGCAGGCCGAACTGTAGCAAACCTGGACGTGTCCCCAAGTGGTGCTGCGACTTATAACGTACCTATTTCAGTGCCGCCAGGCATCAATGGTGTTGTACCACAAATAGCATTATCTTATAATAGTCAGTCAGGTAACGGACTTGCTGGATTTGGATGGAACATAAACGGTTTATCTACGATCAGCCGTATACCGCGAACCAAATTCCATGACAATATTGTCGGCAGAGTTAATGTAGATATGAACGACAGATACGCTATTGATGGCCAAAGACTGATCTTAAAAAGTGGAACCTATGGTGCAGATGGCGCAGAATATCAGACAGAAAATTATTCAAACCTAAGAATTTTCTCAAAAGGTACAGGTACAAACGGACCGGATCACTTTGAGGTGTACTACCCGGATGGTTCAAAGGCTTTCTTTGGCGCCAATAGCGCTTCAAAAACTCCGACAGATTATGCCATTACTTATTCAGAAAATCCACAAGGGATACGAATAACATATTACTATAACTTCGATAATAATACTTTAAATATATCTTCAATACAATATGGTGCGAAAGGAACCGGGACAGCAATAAACTGGATAACCTTCACCTACAAAAACAGACAACGAGGTGAGCAAGGATATATAGGCGGGTATAACTTTTTCAGATCAAAGATACTCAGCGAAATTGATGTTACGGGTAATAGTTTCCCTATTCGTAAGTATGTCTTAAATTATAATCCGGTTTCTATATTAGGATACGAACGCTTAGCGAGTGTACAGGAGCAAGATGGTATAGGCGCAAAAGCATTTGCCCCTATTTATTTTAACTATGACGAAAGCTATGCATCAATCAGCGCATCGTATAACAGTAACTTAAGCTATGCCGGCGTCGAATCCGTTCATGGAGGCATGATAACTGGTGATTTTAATGGTAATGGTCAGATGGATATGATCATTTATGATAACGAGCATAAAAATAAGTCCTGGATTTTTGTTGATCCAAAAACAGCTTCGCCTCTTTCTGCTTATGGCCAATTGATCGATACCAATAAATTCGAGGCTATATTTACGGTTACAGCTTTATCATACAACAATAAAATAGACGCAGGCGATGATTTTGTATTTCTTTATCAAAATAATCCATCTACTCTTAGTTTTGCTTTATACGGTTCGAACTCAAATCAGGATGTAGTAACTCTGTATAACAAGATTTGGGTTGATGCGCCTACAACACCAAGTTATTACTCTGATTGTACCGGGCAAAATACTACTCCAGGCGAAATCCCGCGTTTATATATTTCGGGAGATTTTAATGGTGATGGCCTCACGGACATCATGGCCATTTCGAAAACTTTTACCTACGCAACCAATTGCCACAACGGTACAGCAACAGTAACTACTTCAACCGCTCACTTTATCAATTTGGACAGACGGCTTACATCTGGCTTTGTAAATCAAGCCGGAAATTTGGCTGTCGGCGTTGGTCCTAATGACAAGGTATATGCCGCAGATTTTAATGGGGATGGAAAAGCAGATATCATACATATTACTAATGGTACGATGTATGTTTATGAACTGGATGCCAATAACAATTTATCCTTAATTTCAACTACTGCAGATACGCGCGTTAAAACCAATTTCCCTGCCTTGTTAGGTGACTATAACGGCGACGGAAAAGTGGATGTTATGTTTCCAACAGATTCGGTAGCACCCAACAACAAAACGTTTGCGTTGTTTACGTCAACCGGTGGTTCAGGAAATATTTTTACTAAAGTTGAACAAAGCTATCCGTTCGAGTATGATACAGTTGCTGTTTCTCATACTTTGGGTACCATTTCTGAAAATATTCTTGTTCCCAATGATATTAATCATGATGGCAAAACAGACATCATAAGTTGTTCAACTTATACCCCAATCGGGGGTACTACAGGCAATGTCCTGGTCACTTTTTATAACAACGTTGGCCCAACTTCAGCTTCCGGAGCACCACTCTATGATAATGGCATAACGATCACAGAATCTTCGGTGCCTTTGCAGTCATTTCCGCTTCCGGTATTCTTCAGCACCAACCAGGTGAATCTCGACCGGCAATTTGCTTTGGCCAGCGGCTCCTCAATGCATTTTTTCAATTACGCAAAGGACTTGACCCAGGAGACAAGGGTAAGGCAATTTTACCAGGACGGCGTGGCTTATTATGTAGATTATCAGCCATTGACAACCACTGTGCCCTCAGGTTTACCGGTTTATGATTATTCAAATACACCTGCTTATCCTTATCTGGGCATCGAACAGGCTCCGGCATTTAATGTGGTGAGTAAACTGAGACGAAACTACAATGGCTCGGACATTATACAGGCGTTTTATTATCACAATGCAGTTTTTAATGCAGAAGGGTTAGGTTTTTTGGGATTTGGACAAACCGTTAGAAGTAACTGGATAACCAGCGAAACCGACGCGAATAAAATTTATAGTGTAAATATAACTGATCCTCTGTTAAGAGGTGCACCAATCAGGACCTTTACTACTAAAAATCCATCCATTAATACAGCTATCAAGGATTTGGTTGGTCCAAAGGCTGATACCGTGTTGAAAACGGCTGTATTGACCGCACAAACAACTGAAGCCAGTAGATCAATTACCTTATCCCCCGGGTTTTCTGCCAACGGCAACAATGGTGATTATGCCGCGAAAATAACAGACCCGGCTACCGGGATTAATGATGGTGCTACCATATCTGATTATATTACACGTACCGACTATACTTATAATACCCAATTGTCATCAAGCAAGGTATTTACCAATACGCCCTTGTCTGTATTAACCAAGGATTTATTAAGCGGGACTAACACTTTGGTAACTTATGCTTATGATGATTATTACAATGTAACTAATGAAACTACTAACCGATCTGGCGTAGGCGGAACAACAACAGATATCACTTATGACAATAACCCTTCAGGTGGATACATAGGACGACCATTAACAAAAAAGCATACATCGACCAGTAATGGCGATACTTTTAGTACCGAAGAACAATATACTTATACTGGCTTTTTACCCACGCAAATAAAAAGAAAGGGGAATGGTACACCATTTATCACCGACGATATAACTTATGATACCTATGGTAATATAACCAGTAAAACAACTACCACATCCACGGGGTCACGAGGGGTATCCATGCAGTATGATCTGACCGGTCGGTTTGTAACTAAGTCTACTGACGTGGAAGGTTTGGAAACTAATTACACTAACAGTCCGTATTTTGGCACGTTAAGTACTAAAACCGATCCTTATGGACGTTTAACGACCTATAATTATGATACCTGGGGTAGGTTGGCGCAGGTAATTGATTATTTAGGGATAAGTTCATATACAACCTATCAACGTAATACATCAGGCTATGATTGGGATATGGTGATAGAAAACTCTGACGATGAGGGTCATGACAAAATAAGTATTGTAAACCCGGTCGGTAAAACCACTTCTGCAGTTGCTAAAGATGTGCTGGGACAAATGGTAGGTAAAGCATATCAGTACGATGTTTATGACCGTACGACAGCCGAAAGCGAACCTTATATAAGTACGGCCAGTCAATGGAATCAAATTGAATATGACGAGTATGACAGGGTGAAACGTACCACAGCTTATACCGGTAAAATAACTAATATAAGCTATAATGGTCTTTCTACTACGGTTAATGATGGTATAAAATCAGTCACCACCACTAAAGATGCATTAGGTAATGTAGTTAGCACAACAGACCCGGGCGGCACAATTAACAATACTTACTTTGCTAATGGCAATCTTAAGTCGGCAGATTTTGCCGGTTCTACTCAAACCATTGAGCAAGACGGCTGGGGGCGAAAAACTAAATTGACTGACCCGGCGGCCGGTGTTTACACCTATGCCTATAATGAATTTGGAGACGTAACAACCGAGACTACGCCTAAGGGCAGTACCACCTATGTATATGACGCCAATGGAAAGGTGCAAAGCAAACATATAACAGGTGATAATACCGACATGAGTTACACCTTTACTTACGACGGTACCAATAAATTATTGACTGCTACCAGTTTGACCAACGCTGACGGAAACAATACCAATTATACTTACACTTATGATAGTTATGTACGCCCAAGTAGCACCGTTGAAGATAATCTGTCAGCGACCTTTACTAAAGCATTTACCTATGATACCTATGGGCGTATAGCCGAGGAGGCCTCTACCGCAAAAAACAAATCAAATAATATTACAGTTAGTAAAACTGTTTCAAATACTTATCAAAACGGCGAATTAAAAAGTATAAGCGATAAAGCAACCGGGCTGGCAATTTGGACGGTTAACTCACTGGATGCGAGGGAAAATGTCACATCTGCATCATTAGGAACGGCGCTTAAAGAAACCAATACGTTTGATTCGTATGGCTTTCCGCAGGAAATTAGAACCGACTTGGTAAGCGGAGGCACTCCGACACAACTCATGAAACTAAATTACAGTTTTGATGCGCAGCGTGGCAACTTAACAAGCCGTACCACTACCGCCAATACGGGCGTACCTTATACATCTAACGAATCATTCACTTATGATACGCAGGACAGGCTTACCGGATATCCTGACATTAGCGGAAGTCAGACACAGAGTTATGATAATCGTGGGCGCATAATCAACAATAGCCGATTGGGGGACTACACCTATACCGGCAACTCCTATCAGCAAAAAGGGATGGTTAACCTAACAGCCTATGCCGATTATCATTATCAAGGCCTCCCCTTACAAAATGTTACCTATAACGCCTTTAAGCAGCCGGTACTCATAAAAGAGCAAGGCAAAGAGCAAGTTAGTTTTCAATACAATGGTAATCTGCAACGGTCGCATATGTATTATGGTGATACTACTGCTGAAAAATTATCACGTCCTTTTCGCAGGCATTATAGCGAGGACGGCAGCATGGAAATTACCGAAGACATCCCTAATGGTAAAACCAGCTTTGTATTTTATTTAGGCGGCGATGCTTATAGCGCACCGGCTATATGGAAACATGAGCAAACTGCAAGCACCACTACAGCGAATTTATATTATCTGCATCGTGACTTTCAAGGCAGTATTTTAATGATCACCGATATAACTGGGGTTATAAAGGAGCAGCGTCAATTCGATGCCTGGGGTAATATTGTAAAACTAACAGATGGTGCAGGTAACCCATTAACTGCTTTTTTGATTCTGGACAGGGGTTATACCGGGCATGAGCATTTATTAGGCGTAGGCTTGATCAATATGAATGGCCGTTTGTATGACCCATTGTTGCACCGGTTCTTTTCACCTGATCAATATGTTCAAGACCCTACTAATACGCAAAATTTCAATAGATATGGGTATGTATTGAATAATCCGCTAAAGTATACTGACCAATCGGGTAATGCTTTTGGGCTAGACGATGCATTTGCCATAGTTATAGGTGGTTTTTCGAATTTATTTAGTAATATAGCTTCGGGTAACGTCACAAACTTTTACACAGGATTTGCTTATTTTGGTGTTGGTGCGATAGCTGGTGAGATAGCTCTCAACACAGGTGGGCTGGGAGCACCGTTAAGTGGAGCATTTTTAGGCTCAGCTAATAGCGTAATTGAACAGTTATCAGGGCGTGGGCGTATTAATTGGGGGCAAACTGCAATATCAGGTGTTACCGGTTTGATAACTTCTGATATAGGCGCATCATTGGGCAATGCAGTTGGGCCGACAATTTCCGGATTGACAAAAAATATTGCAAGTCCGGTATTAAAGCAAGGGCTAACAAATGCAGTAACTACTGCCGGTGTTGGATTTACATTAGGCACAGCGGGCTCATTAGCTAGTGGAAAATCGCTGGGGGCGTCTTTCGGTGACGGGCTAAGAGGCGGAGCACAGGGACTTGCGCTTGGAGCTATATCTGGAGCGGCTTCTGGATTCGAATATGCTCAAAAAATGGGGTTAAATCCATGGACGGGCAGACCTGATTTCATTACAGATCAAGCACACCTCGCTACTCTTCAATCAATAACAACAGACCCTAACTATCAAGGCGCAGATGTAACATCTAAAAAATTTAATGCGTCTATGGACAACGGAGATTACAATAGCGCACTTGCTAAATGGAATGAGGTACGAGCGCAATATGGTGAATCACCTGTAAGTGGCCTTGATGCAAATTATCGAGATTATTTTGAAAAGGTTTTACCGGATGGGGGTACTATACATGCTAACATCAATGGCTTTAGAAACAACACTACCCCTAATGGATACTCAATAAAAATATATATAAGCTCTCCTCAAAAACCATTGAAACCTATTTATATCAGATACAAATAATATGTTAAAACTCGCTAAAGAAGAAATTGGAATTTTAAAAAAATTAATTGGATATAGTTTTGAGAGTTTAGTCTCGCCCGATATAAAAAAGAGCGATATCAACCCCTCTACCTATATTTCTTTAGACCTGAAAACAGTCATCTGTTTCGATAAAAATGGAAAAGGCAGCCGAGTTTTGATTGAAAGCGATTTTAATGAAAATGAAGATGGTGATGTGTTTTACGATTATCAGATTATTCAAACAGATCTTTCTAATTATGGCGAGCAAGCTAGGATGCCGTTTCAGTCATCTCCAATAAAAGAGATTTTGGTTTACGGCAGGAAAATCTGCAAGAAGGATTTCGGAAACGCAGCAGACGGCAATAAAATATTTACTACTGTCGACGGAACCGATGATGCATTTATCTTCAAATGTGAAGGTAATCAAGAGATTCTTATTTACTTCCATTATTTTTTGCCACAGCTCAGGCTAACGTCTAATTCCAATGAAGTCGAGTATTTCTGGAGAAACTTCGGTGAATTTTATGAGAAACATTTAACAATTGAATAAGCATCGTTAGGAAGACTATTTGCGAGACGTGCTATATTGGGATTGACTAATAAAATTGCTAGCCCAGTGCTAAGACAGGCTGCGACTAATGCAGTTACTTCGGCCGGTGTTGGATTTACGTTAGGCACGTCAGGGGCTTTGGTTAGCGGCAAATCGCTTGGAGCATCCCTTGGAGATGAATTAAGAGGGGGAGCACAGGGTTTTGCTATGCATATGGAAAACCCCGATAGATATGTACCTGTTCGGATATCGCAAGAAGGAATATTAAGTACCCCTGGTGTCTCTGATCCACAAGGCTCACCCGCATTAATGCATCATACAATTATGTGGAAGAATGAGACTCCGTATAATCTCGAGATATTTAATCATGAAGGGACAAACATCATTAGGCATTTTAAGTATTATCATATAAAGACTAAATAATATGTACTCAAAAGATGATAAACATCGACTTTATTGGCTCATAGACCAATACCTATCAAGCGAAATTGATGAGTCCACATTTTGTGATGAATTTTACTACGTCTTTGATTTGGGAATAGATTATAGCACACTTAGTGAAACAGAATACCAGACATTTGAGGAGCTTGATAGCGTATCAAGCAGGTTTTCAGAGTTCGAAAATGATCATAAAATAGCACCCCAAGCGTTCAAAACCGCTCAAGAATTAAGAGAAAAAATAATCGAAACAAAGGAAAGGTTAAAAAAGCAATGGCTTTAAAAAATTAAAGGTGAGATCATACGTCTTCAATAATTTTATAATAGTTGTTGGGAGAAGGTTATACCGTTGATTGTGATTATAGGTCAAAGATCATAACGCGAGCCAAAATGACCAGGCCAACCACTCGTTTGGGCTTGATCATTTTGGTATTTAGTATCCGGTGGAAATTTTATTTCCTAACTGCTCTTTTACAAAACACCGGTTTCAGCCGGCGTAAAGAATGATTTGGATGGGAGCGCTCCCTACATAGCATGCACTAATCATGACCGAACTTGATAGTAAGTACGGCATTTAAAACGGCATTCATAAAACACATATTATTGATGTTTATACGCTGCAGGCTCAATTACTCATTTTTTAGATATCAAGTTGTGATAAATTACCTATTAGACTAAGGCCGCAGAAAACAAGATAAAGCGAGAATACAGACAGAGTCTATGAGTAGGAATAGTATGAGCGAGTTCGGTATTAACGACTTAAATTAGATATTATCATGTTGGTCCTTGGCTTAAACAATATAAGCTTATTTTAAAGCTCGCAACAAAGCTAGTGGATTAAAGTCAGGGACCAATACTTTATAATAACGGCCCTTAAAACGCGATTAAAAGAGTGTTTCGGACGCTTTATTCCTGTCATAGTTAGAATCCTTTATAAGCAGCCCGATGTTATCATTATAGCTGGACAAGTTACTTTCACTTAACTTGTCACAAAAATCTTTATTTTTTCTGTGCCAATCCTCCAAATCCAAAATAGTTTTGTCCAAGGAATCAACGGGTATTTTGGGCTGTGTAATTTGTCCATCCAACCCCCAAAATATGGGGTGTAAAGAACGGCAATAAACATCGACAATGGCTCTCCTTTTTTCGATGTTAGCCTCCTCTAATATTTTTATCGACAAAAACGCTCTATTTATATTTTCGAACTTTGCCCCCAACCCCATAAGTTCAGAGTATGGTGCGTTTGGTTGTTTCCATAAAACTTTGACAGCCTTTAAAAAAGTAATGAAAGTCGCGGGGGCGCTCGCGGGCTCCATCAATAAATCAGCCATTTTATATGCAAGCATTTTATCATGAGCTGGCGACCGAACCACCTGCCCCTTCGAGAAGTATCGGTTAAGATAATAGTTGTCGTCACGATTTATCGTCGATAGCAAAAGGTAGCAGAGCGACCGATCATTCCTTTTATTTATTACTAAAGCCTTGGAAACTTCTCTAATGACCATTTTGTTGTTTTCATGGAGCTCCTTAGCGCTCCAATATTTTGAGTGGAGTAAGAAACTGATTCCGTCTACCTGCAACAATGCTTGGGATTTATCTTTCATCACCTCCTTGGTCAGGTTTTCTTGTATTATGGTCTCAAATTCATCTCTCCAATAAGGAGATTTATATGCAAAATACATCGACATCGCGGTAAAGCCCCTTTTAATAAGCGGCACCGATCTATCAGCTACAAGGCCTTTGAAGTATTTTTGTAACCTTTCCCGGTCCTTTACTGCCCTTAAGAAGAGAATAAGGTGGTCATAATAAAACTCGAGATTAAAGTTCTCGTACAGTCTGTGTTGTTTTAAGAAATCGTCCATGATAGTCTGCGAAGGTAGCACCGCTTTTGCGTCTCGTATCGACTCATTCAGGACATACAACTTCCTTCCTTTCTCGGACAGCAGAGAATTAATATGGTCAAGCTTTATTCGCAATTTTAACGAGTCTTGGATATGCTCGGTGCGCAACCGGCTTGCTAGTCGGGAATACTTCTTATTCAATCCAAGTGTATCTTTCCGAAAGTCGTTGACTTCCGACTCCAAGCGCTTTTTGTCATATTCCAGATTTAATTTTTGGGCGTCAAAGTATTGCTTTCCGCCACCGACATAAAAAGCCAGCAGGAATATAATTATGGGAACAGAGAACGATGTCAGCACACTTAAGATGGCTGGTTGAAGAAGTAACGGTCTTCTTATTTGCTTAGTTTCAAGCTCGATCTTTGCAATCTCAGCCTTAAGCTTGTTTCTTTGCAATTCGTCAATCGACGATTCTTGCTCATGTTTCGGGGCATTAATTTTCAGCTTAGGCATACTTTGATCTAAAGCTAAAGTATGCAATAATTCTAAGATTAAAAAGAAGGCACGCAGACCTCAGTGATACGGCCAAACTAAGGTTGGGGACTACTTAGAGGGCATGGAGCCGTATGCCTGCGCGATTGTGAAAGCAAAGTCTAGGTCTTCGAGCATAAATCTAATAGTACCCCCCTTACCCCCTTTTATATAATTCAAATTTTTACCCTACGTGACGATTCCATATTTCCCATAACTAAGTCGCAGTCTTTAATAACCAGCTCCTTATTTTTCCGAGCTAATAGATGAACGAGTTCTGGATGACCTTTTGCAAACAGACGGGCATCTTTTATGTGAACGCCGGTTTTTATAAAATTCTTTTTGATTGTAATATATTTATACTTAGCGGCCAACTTTTTAAGGTTATATGCTTGACCGAGTGAACATTGAAGAACCGAAGCAACAGCCGCATTGGCAACCTTGCAATAACCAGATTTGATTATAAAGCCATCTTCTTTTGAACGTCCCTTTAATAGTTCTAATTGCCTTATATTTCTCCTCTGGCTATTAACCAGGCTATTTACAACTGCTCCAGCTGCGAATGCTTTGAACCGGTATTTATCTGTTAACTCCTGATGGTATAGATAAACCCCGGTTCTGATCGGCAGATTTAATTTTTTTCTCAGAGCTTCAAATCCCTTAATAAATAAAAGGTTGGTTTTACGGTCAAAATCAACCCAACCCAACTCTTTTAGTCTGGTAAGATTATTGGTAACGCTCTTATGGCTTTTGTACCCTAAATAATGTTGTAGGCCATATATGGTTTCTTTACTACTATACACGGTATTATGTATCTTCTTCAATGCTAAGAAAACTCTTAATTCTTGAATTAGTCCATTTTGCAAGACAAACTGCAAAAGCTGCACCGGCACCTTTAGGGTATCACTCGATTCAAAGGATAACCGATGATTGTTCTCCTTTAACATTAAAGTATAACTACTTAGTTTCTCTAGACTTGTCATTTTATCGCCGATTAGAAAAACGTTTTATAGCGTGGCTTTCGAGAAACTGATTGATGTCGGACTGTTTGTAGTATATCTTAGAGCCAACCTGACTAAACCCAATTAATCCTTTGTCTCTGTAGTGTTGGGCAGTCTTCTTTGATATTTTAAGATATTTAACAAAGTCGTCATTATCAAGCCAATGATCGGCAGCAGGCTGAGCCAGAATATCAACCTTTGAATTTAGGTTGTTCAGCATATCGGTTATTTCTTCCAGTCCTATAATCTTAACATTCATAACGTGTAATTATGAATTCAAAATTACCTGATATGAGAAATTTGCCATGCTAAGCCTCATCCTTTAGCGTACAGGTAGTTTCGCTAAAAAAACCGATGAACTAAATTAAAATGAAGATTATACGCTAATTTTTAGCGCCGAGAAATTTAGCGTAGCAGGGGATTTAGAATTTATCGGTTACAGATATCTTCCAGGTTTACTAACAAATCGTTGTCAATAGTAAAACTACCAGCAGAAACCTTGGGATTATTTAGGTATTGAGGGTATTCAGTTACAACAAATGATTGTCTAATTAACTCCCAAGGCTGAGGTGGAATTATATTTTTATTTCCCAAGAATTGTATAAACGTTCTGATTGCGCTTTTCGTTCCGATCCACTTTATTTTGTCAACAGGATAACATTTTTCAAACATTCCTAAAAATATGTCCTGTGTGGAATCGCTACTTATTAATAGTTTTTCATCCCTTAGAAAGGTAAACATCCTGATTGCTGTGAGCACAGATAATTTTGAATCATCAAATAATGCTACTGCAAGCTCCCGATGAGTTATTGAGGCATCAAGTACTTGCTTAAGCTGCATGAAATCTTCAAAACCTTCAACTTGTTTTTCCAGAATTGAAATGTAGTCGTTTATTGGTTCAAGGACAGTAGAGCAAATGAGTGTCTGGCAGTCGAGAAAATATTTGCTTAACATATACTCATTTCCATAATACTGAACATTATCATTCATTCCTTTAAGTTTAAACGCAGACGTAATAGTTGATTCGTTAAATGGTTTGTTAATATCGCTAAGAACTTTATTGATGTAGACTTTCCAGTTAAACAGTTGCAGTACAACTTTATTTAAATCTGCTATTTTTAACAATGCGGAATTAATAAGTTTTTGATATTTAGCAAATAATGTTCCTTGTATAAGGCAGAAATCGTTATAATCTTTATCATTAACTGTTACCTTAAAGGTGGTATTATGTCCAGGCTGCGCCATTAAATAAGATTCTCCAAATGGCATTTCAGATAAATTCACATGTTCCACCCAAACAACTATGTTAATACACTGATAGTAAATTAATTGCGAAACAAACCCGTCACTATTCATCGAACACCTCCATTGCCTTATCTAATTCAGCATTCACGATTTTTGTATATACCTGAGTTGTTTTGATAGAAGCGTGTCCCATTAATTTACTTACATACTCTATTCGCATTCCTTTTCTCAATGCACGAGTAGCCCATGAATGCCGACTCGTGTGCATTGAAATATGTTTATCTATTTCAGCCACCTTTGCAATTTCCTTTAAATCTTTATTCAAGTATGCGGTACAGGAAGATATAGCCCGATTAAGCTCCACCGGTGTATATTTTAAATCTGAGTTCAGGAAAGGGAATACGTAATTATCTGCTGCGTTTATAGCTTGCCCGTATTTTTCTATAATTTTTAAAGCTTTAGAAGGAAGTTGAATTGTGATATGTTCATTGGTTTTTTGTGTTACAATTGAGATATGGGTGCCATTGAAGTCCTTCCATTTAAGTTGTAAAAGGTCAGAGACTCTGATCCCCGCAGCATAACAGGCAAACACAAACAAATCTTTGTGATGGTCCCTTTTACTATTAGGAATAAAACTTAGAGCTTCAATTGCAGTAATTTCTTCATCTGTAAGAAATGTCTTTGTTGTTTTTTCCGTTTTTAATTTATATCTGTAAAATGGGTTATGTTCATGATCAATGAGCCCCTCCCTAACAGCGTCATTAAAAAGCTTTCTTATGGTTCGGAACGAGCCGTGTATAGTGTTAATTGAATTACCCAGAGTATTAGCTAAATGCTTATTATAGCGTTTAAGAAACTCTATATCTATATCCTCAAATTGTAAGTCCTTGCTATTAACAAACTGGTCCAATTTAGATAGACTTGCCTTAACCTTAATAAAGGTGCCTATTTTTCCGGCTTTTGATAAACTATCTCTGTACTCACAAGCATATTTTGTAAAGCTTCCTAATGCCTTACCCATTAGCTTTTCCTTAATTTTTGCAGATGTTGTATTCTTGTCTTTAGATAAAAGTGTTATAGAAACATTTTCTGCTTCAGATAATTTTTGAGCAATAAAGCTATTTAGCCTAGCTGAATTAGGATGTTTTGATTTAACGCGTAGTTTCTTCTCATCCCATTCCCCATCTGCTAGATGAATATTCAAGGATATAAATTGAGCCTTTCTATTATTAATTAATCTAATGTATAGAGGGGATTTACCTTCCTTGTTTTTTTTGTCGGCCCTATAGATTATTTTCACACTACTCATATTCTTGCAATTTACAAAAAGGTACAACATAGGTACAACAATTGGGTTATTTATTTTCCTCCGATTACTTTCTTTTTCTTGGAAAAATAGGTTTCATAGCTGTCAATTAGCATATTATAAAGTAGAATAATGTAATAGTATCACAATATCGGAGTCCCGTCCATTCCGCTAAAAGAGCCGCAAGGCACATCAAAAGCTCTTAGATTACTAGTCTAAGCGCTTTTTTTATGCTCAAAAAGCGCAACCATCCCCTGTATTGTATATCCAATATCTCTATGAATTTGCCGGCAAAAAGCAAGCTGGTGATATGGCTCTGAAATGTTTAAGCAATGGACTTATATCGTTAGGCTGCAAGAGGTAATGCCGTACCGTAGTAATTTTGTTCGAATAGTGCTTAAAAAAATAAGTAGGTAAAAAATTAACGAGAGAGGTCAAGAAACAATGAGGGCCAGCATGTATTTATGTGTATAAATAATCTCTGGCATTATTTCAAGGGGCTAATCCGATATAGACCTGCGCCATGCTGCGCAATTTTTTGGCTAAAGTTCCCATCAAATACGCCGAGGTTCTTGCGACTCCAAAGATCGCGAACTTTTACTTTGCCCTTGATACCAATCACATCCAGATCGATGCCGACATCCGACTGATCAGAGACTGCATTCTTTAAATCGATATCATCTCCTTTGCTTTGGGCATTAAATAGGGCGATATATTTATCCTTACTGCCAGGGACATCTGCTACCCATACTATCAGGTTTTTGTTTCGTGATACCTGTCTATTGCCGGTGCTTTCCTGGTTAACTTTTAACACCTCAGGATTGGTCAGCACTTGCCTGGTAAAATCATCCAGTTTTGTCATATCTCCGCCGAAAATAAGAGGAGAGCGCCCGATACACCATAAGGTCATTAATGTATACTGTTCATTTTTGGTAAAATTGGTCGGCCGCTTGAAGTCAATGATGCCGATAGGCAGCATATCGGCATCGGGAAAGTGCCCCGGCCCGCGATATGGCGTCCAGACGTCCAGTCGCTCAAACATCGCCAGCAACAAGCCCCATTTATCCCAAAAGTCATCAGTAATACGCCATTGGTTGGCATGTGACATTACGTGTGCACCGACCTTAATAGGTGTGGCGCCGGGTGACAAACTCAATACGATAGACTTACCTGTTTTGTCGATAGCTTCTCTGATGGCTTCAATTTCCGCACGCTGCACATTATCGTACGGGCGGGAAATATCATCTACTTTAATAAAGTCAACGCCCCAACCCGCATACATCCCGATGATTGAATCATAATAAGCCTTGCCTTCAGGTTTGGTAGCATCTACCCCATACATATCCGGGTTCCAGGGGCATCTGGAATCTGTAAGCGCAATATCTTTCGCTTTTACCGCAGTACCGAACACGGGCGTATTTTTGTTTACAGCCTGACGCGGAATACCCCGCATGATATGTATCCCGAATTTGAGCCCCCTTGAATGTACATAGTCGGCCAGCGGCTTAAATCCTTTACCGTTAGCTGCAGACGGGAACTTCTGCAGTCCAGGGGTCAAGCGTCCGTACTCGTCCATCGTCAGGATTGCATTAGGATTATAGGCGTGGCCTTTTGAATCAGGTTCGTACCATTGAATATCAACAGTCAGATACTTATAGCCGCTGGGCAGCAGATATTTGGCCATAGCATCGGCCTGTTCTTTTACCTGCTGTTCAGTAACTGTGGTTCCAAAAACATCCCAGCTGTTCCATCCTAGCGCTGGTTTAGCAGCGAATTGCCAATAATGAGGGGCATCCTGGGCACTAACTTTGGTTATACCGAGGATCGTAGCTATTAAAAATAATTTACAGAGCTTATTGTTCATTTTTATCGGTATTAAGGAATAGTTGATGTTACCGGTTATTAAAAATATCGTATTGGCTTTTAGAAGGGGACATTCACTTTGTTTTCATCATTCGGAATTGAAAGAAACAGGTCAAACAGTGAAACTTACTCATTCAAAAGATTAACGAAATAATCATCAAGATAGTCAACAGAAAAGTTAGTGATATTTGAAAGGTAAGAAAACTCTCCTTTTTCGTGCGTGGTAGTGAGGACAGCGCATTGCATACCTGCTTTGTCAGCAGCTTCGGCACCTTTGGGCGCGTCCTCTAATACTAAACAATTCAAAGGCGAAACGCCTAGCAAAGAAGCTGCCTTTAAAAATGTTTCCGGATGTGGTTTGCTGAATTGAACATCGTTGGCACTTACTATTGCTGAAAAGTAATTCCTTATTTTAAGCCCGTCTAATACGAAATCTATATTGAAAGGTATGGCGGCCGACGCAATTGCCATGGGAATATTGTGTTTTTGCGCGGCTTCCAAAAATTCGGGAAGCCCCGGCAACAGACGCAGGCTCGGCCGATAAGCGGCCTGATAACGTCGCTCCTTTTCTTCAGATATTGCCGTAATCTCCTCGTTGGTAAAATAGTTCAGACCAAACATTCGCTCCAATACCTCGCTATTCTTTCCGTACATATTGCTTTTGACCTGATCGAGGCTAAAATCTGCTTTAAGATCATTATTAAAAATGTCCTGCCAGGCAATGGTGTGAAAAGACATATCGTCAATCATGGTGCCGTTGAGGTCGAAAATAAGTGCTTGCATTAACAAATATATATAATTTTTAATTTTTTATAATTGTACATATTACATTTATTATTTTGCAATGTTCTAATCAATCGGAATGGTTAACATTTCGGATTAGATTTACACACCAATTGGTTACGCAAAGTTGCTTTGGTTGCTTAAATGCATTAAAAGCATAGCTGAGTTACCTTTTTAAGTGTTCAATATACAATTATAAAAACTACTCATATATGAAATACGGCTCTTTTACTTTGGTTTTTATTTTATGGTTGATTTGCCCATTCCAATCAGAGGCGCAAAATCCCAAAATGGAGATGTTCGCTTTAAACCAGGTTCGGCTATTAAAAAGCCCTTTCCTGGCGGCACAAAAGACAGATCTCGAATACATGCTTAAGTTAGAACCCGATCGGTTGCTTGCGCCATTTTTAAGGGAAACGGGCCTGCAACCTAAGGCCAAAAGTTATGGAAACTGGGAAAACTCAGGACTGGACGGACATACTGCAGGACATTACCTGACCGCCCTGGCCCAAATGTATGCGGCTTCAGGAAATCAGGAATGTCAAAGCCGTTTAAATTATATGATAAATGAACTGGCGCGTTGCCAGGATAAAAATGGCAACGGGTATGTAGGCGGCGTGCCGGACGGCAACAGAATGTGGGCGTTTTTTAAAGAAGGTGATTTTGCAGAATTTAATAAGAAATGGGTTCCATGGTATAATATGCACAAACTGTTAGCCGGATTGCGTGATAGTTATTTGCTTGCCGGAAATATCCGTGCGAAAGATATGTTTGTTAAGCTTATCGATTGGGTGGCCGATGAAGTATCCGGCCTCTCAGACCAGCAGATGGAGCAAATGCTTGGTACGGAACATGGCGGCATGAATGAAGTTTGCGCAGACGCAGCGGCAATAACCGGCGACAAAAAATATTTACTGCTGGCAAAGAAATTTTCGCATAAGCGACTGTTGATACCGATGGAAAAACATCAGGATAATCTAACAGGTTTACATGCCAATACACAGATACCAAAAGTTATTGGTTTTGAACGGATAGCTGAGCTATCAGGCGACACAGCCTACGCTTCGGCTGCAAAATATTTCTGGCAGAATGTGGTTAACAAACGAACAATCTCTATCGGGGGTAACAGTGTGCGCGAGCATTTCAACCCGGCCGACGACTTTACCTCAATGATAGAAACCGAACAGGGACCGGAGACCTGCAACAGTAATAATATGTTAAAGCTGTCGAAAATGCTGTTTCTGGATGAACACCAGGTGAGATATATTAATTTTTACGAACGGTTATTGTACAACCATATCCTTTCTTCGCAGCGTCCCGGCACAGGAGGTTTCGTTTATTTTACCCCCATACATCCACAGCACTATCGGGTTTACTCAACCGCCGATCAAAGTTTTTGGTGCTGTGTTGGCACAGGCATGGAAAATCACGGCAAATATGCCGAACTGATTTACACGCATTCAGCTAAAAACCTATATGTGAATCTGTTTATTCCATCCACACTTTCCTGGAAAGAAAAAGGAATTTGGCTCGAACAACATACCACTTTTCCCGAAAGTGAACATACCAAACTGGTCTTGAAACTTAATAAACCCAGTCGCTTCACCCTTTGGATCAGAAAGCCGGATTGGATAAAAAACAACGGGCTTATAATCCGGATCAATCATCAAGTAACCCGAACAGTGACATCAAAAGATGGCTATATAGGGATAGAAAGAACCTGGAATACCGGTGACAACATTATCGTTGAATTACCCATGAAAAACTACGTGGAATATTTACCAGATAACTCTGCCTGGGTTTCTTTTCTACATGGTCCTGTGGTACTTGCGGCCGCAACAGACTCAACCAATTTAAGCGGACTAAATGCTGATGATAGCCGCTGGGGGCATATTGCCGGCGGACCGTTATATGCGCTAGCAAAGTCACCGTTGCTTATTGGCGACCAGGCTTCGTTAATAACGGCTATGCATTCTGTCAATAAAGCGGGGACAGAATTCGAGATTAGTAAAGCTATCTGGCAAAATCAGTTTAAAAATTTAAAATTGAAACCATTTTATGAGATCCATGATACCCGATATATGCTTTATTGGCCGGTTTCTGCAAGGGATAGCGTCTCTCAAAAAGAATCTGAACTGCAAATGCTGGATAATACATATATAAAACTGGCAGCAAAAACAGTGGATTGGGTGGCGCCGGGCGAGCAGCAACCGGAAAACGATCACGGTCTTAAAACAGAGCTGTCTGAGAGTGGATTGTTCAGGAACCTGCATTGGCGAAGCGCTGCCGGTTATTTTAGCTACAACATGCGCACTTCGGCTGCGGCAAAAAAATTAAGTCTTACGTATTATGGACGGGAAAAGAACCGCGAGTTTGATATTTATCTAGACGATAAAAAAATCGCCCACGTTGTTTTGAATGGCTCAGGGCCGGATGCTTTTTTCTCGGCTGAATATCCGCTACCCCAAGATATCAATACTAATGGAAAGCGCGTCACTATTAAATTTATAGCCACAGCCGGCCACCAAACTGCCTCTGTTTATGATGTGAGAATACTGAGATGATAATACTAATGCTGTAAAAAGAGCTAATAGTCAACGTTTGTGTGTTCAGCCCCCAGCATGTTGTGATATAAATTAATCGTCATCATATACACCTATTTATTATTTATAGGCCGGGTTACTAAATATAGCATTATCGGCTTTTAACCATTATCTTTGACCATTCAATAATCAGCCACCATTAATGAGTAAGTATTCAAATGAATCCCGGTTTGTCAATGCGGTGGACTGTCTTATCTTTGGGTTTGACGGCGAAGCGGTGAAAATATTACTGATACATAGAGGATTTGAACCGGAAAAGGGGAAATGGAGTTTGGTTGGCGGGTTTGCCAGAGCAGAAGAAAGCCTGGAACAGGCTTCCAATCGAATATTAAAACAACTCACCGGTCTTGACGATGTATACCTGGAACAATTGCACACTTTTAGCGAGCCCAATCGCGATCCCTGTGAGCGAACGATATCTACCAGTTTTTTCGCGCTGATAGACATTAATAAATACGAGCGCCAAATCAGTCATAATTATAAGCCTGAATGGTTTCCGTTAAAGCGGATACCTAAGTTGATATTTGACCAACAGGAAATGGTAGAAATGGCAAAAACAAGGATACGTTACAAAGCCGCTTTACATCCAATCTTATTCGAATTGCTACCACCCCGATTTACACTTCCGCAGTTACAAAATCTATACGAAAGTGTTTATAATACCACAATTGATAAACGCAATTTCAGTAAAAGAATCCTGGCTACCGGTTTGCTGGTTAAACAAGAGGCAAAGGATAAAAATGGTTCAAAACGAGGCGCCTATTATTATCAGCTCAATATGCAAAACTACTACGCCAAGTTTCAAGCGTTCCTGAACTTTATCCCAAACCCCACGAACCTGATTTTCTAATTAAATTAGACAATAGGTCGTGAGGTTTTATGGCCGCAGAGCTTTTCATTAATAAAGAAAAGGCTTACCAGAATTTCACATAAAGTGTGGTTAATAATAACAAGGTAATTACAATAAGCGATAGGGTTGAGGGCGCAAGTTTAAACATGGCGCGGTCAATAGCAAATGCTTTGGGATTGATTTTTGGGCCTGCAAGGCTCACCGCTATGATAGCGATCATCGTGAACATGAATGACAAACCCATGCAGATCAGGAATGGAATTTCGAACTGGTGACTGCTACTGTTATAATAAGCGGTATAGAGCAAAGTCTCGTGTCCAAATAGCGTCGGAGCGTAGTTATTAAACAATACCGACATAGCGAAACCCATCAAAATACCAGTGATGGCACCTGCGCCGGTGGTACGTTTCCAAAAAAAGCCTAATATGAATATCGCAAATATACCGGGGCTTATGAAACCGGTATATTTTTGAATAAAGGTAAAACCGCCTTCGCCGCCTATTCCCAAAAGATCCTGCCAGGTAAGTATAATTGAGATAAAAAGCGACAAAGCTATAATGATCTTGCCCATTTTCACCATTGACTGCTCGCCTGCCTTTTTATTAATGTATTTTTTATAAATATCAAGTGTGAAGATGGTTGAGATACTATTAGCTTTCCCGGCAAGGGAGGCAACAATAGCTGCTGTTAGCGCAGCCACAGAAAGACCCTTTAAACCGTTTGGTAAAAACCCCAGCACAGAAGAATATGCGTTATCGGGATTAAGATGGCCCCCTACGGTCATTTCATGCTGTATGCCGCCATTTTTGTATAATACATAAGCGGCTATGCCCGGCAGCACCACAATGATCGGCATGGCCAGTTTCATCAATCCCGCAAATAATATCCCGGTTCGGGCGGTTTTCAAGTCAGATCCCAAAGCGCGTTGAGTAATATACTGGTTGCAGCCCCAGTAATTAAGGTTAACTATCCATTGGCCGGCGAAATACATGGCAATGCCCGGCAGCAACAGATATTTGTCTATTTCTTCCTGGCTTGAGCTGGCAGTTGGTTTAGGTAATATCATTTTAAAATGATCTGGCGCATCTTTCAATAAAGCGTTGAAACCTGCTATGGCATCTTTACCCATACCGAAATGTTCGCTAACTAAAGTTAATGCGATGTAGGTAGTAGCTAGCCCTCCGATTACCAATACCAGTACCTGTATTACATCTGTAAAGCCAATTACCTTCATCCCGCCAAGAGCGATAACCAACGAGAATATGGCTAAACCAATAATAATTTCATGCAGATAACCACCGCCTGCTAAACTATTAATAGCCAGGGCTCCGAGAAATAAAATGGAAGTTAGGTTAACAAAAATGTAAAGGAAAAGCCAAAATATAGCCATGATCAGACTAACCGTTTTATTATACCTGGTTTCTAAGAACTGGGGCATAGTAAATATCTTGTTCTTCAAATAAACCGGGATAAACCAAACCGCTACCACAATAAGCGCTATAGCTGCTATCCATTCGTACGCAGCCACTGCTAAACCCACCTGAAAGCCCTGGCCGCTGGCGCCTATAAATTGTTCGGCCGAAATATTAGAGGCGATTAATGAAGCGCCTATTGCCCACCATGTCAATGAGCCTTCAGCCAGGAAGAAATCATGGCTTCCTGTTGTACCCTTCTTTTTTTTACGACTATATACCCAAAATCCATAGCAGGATACTACCAGGAAGTAAATGATAAAAATTACATAATCTATTGATGAAAACTTATTCATGGTTTAATTGGTTTTGTTGACAAATTGTCCGCTTATGACTCCCATCCATATTACCGGACAATGCGACTATTTATAATAAACTTCATTCCAGCGAAGCTCGTTTCTTAGCTGGTTTAAACTGGTTTCTTTCCCTATGTGAACAAACTCTAATCCCGCCATATCAGCAAAATCCTGCAAATGTTCTGCAGTAAGATTTTGGCTATAGGCCGTATGATGGGCCCCTCCGGCATAGATCCAGGCCGCACAGCCGGTTTTCATATCAGGATAAGGCTTCCATAATACCCTTGCAACAGGCAGGTTAGGCAGGTCGTTCTCCGGTTTAATGGCCTCTACGTCATTCACCAGTAAGCGGAAACGGTTGCCCATATCAACGAGCGATGCGTTTAATGCCTGTCCGCCGGATACGTTGAAGACCAATCTTGCCGGATCGGCTTTCCCGCCAATGCCCAGCGGATGAACCTCGAGTGATGGTTTTCCATTGGCCAGTGAGGCATCAACTTCCAGCATGTGCGAACCTAGTACTAAGCTATTATCGGGGTCAAAATGGTAAGTATAGTCTTCCATAAACGCGTTGCCCCCCGCCAGGCCACTGCCCATTACCTTAAATGCGCGAACCAATGCTGCGGTCTTCCAATCCCCTTCTCCGGCGAAGCCGTAACCATCGGCAAGTAAGCGCTGTACAGCAAGCCCTGGTAGCTGCACCATGCCGTGCAGGTCCTCGAATGTGTCAGAAAATCCTTTAAAGCCGCCATCGACCAAAAACTTGCGTAATCCCAGTTCGATGCGCGCTGCTTCAACTACAGACTGGTGTTTTTCGCCTCCCTCCAGCAGTGAAGCGTCCATTTTGTAAGTCGCCTCGTATACTTTTATAAGTGCGGCCAGATCGTTGTCATTTACCTCATTAATCACTTTAACAAGGTCGCCAATACCATAGGTGTTGACAGAGAAGCCAAACTTCATTTCTGCTTCCACTTTATCACCTTCAGTAACGGCTACAAAACGCATATTGTCACCAAATCTGGCAAACTTTGCGCCCTGCCAGTCATGCCAACCCGCAGCCGCCCGTGTCCAGGTGCTTATCTGTTCCATAACTTCGTTATCCTGCCAATGGCCAACAATGACTTTTCTGTTCTTACGCATCCGGGTAACCATGAAGCCAAACTCTCTATCGCCGTGAGCACTTTGATTGAGGTTCATAAAGTTCATATCAATCGTATCCCACGGAATATCCCGGTTGTATTGAGTATGCAGGTGTAATAATGGTTTCTGTAATATATTCAGACCCCGTATCCACATTTTGGCAGGCGAAAATGTATGCATCCAGGTAATTACGCCTATGCAGTTTTCAGTCAAATTGGCTTCCTGCAAAGTAGTAAAGATCTCTTCGGCAGATTTTACTACCGGTTTATAGATAACCCTAACCGGTATCCTGCCTGATTTATCCAGTTGGTTGGCGATTTCCAGAGAATGCTCGGCAACTTGTTTTAGCGTCTCTTCGCCATATAGATTCTGGCTGCCGGTTATCAACCATACTTCAAGTGATTTTAAATTTATCATGTTTATTGTTCTGAAATATTTTTAAATGAGTTATTGTCCGTAGTAAGAATCCGGGCCATGTTTACGCTGAAAGTGTTTTTTGATCAATGATTTTTTTAGCCTGGGAGCATTAGCATTGATCTGTTCTGTCAGATAGGCCATGTGAGCGATACTTTCCAGTACGGCACTATTATAAACTGCCTTTTCGGCTGTTTTACCCCAGGTAAAAGGTGCGTGGTTACCTACCAATACCATTTCAACTTCTTCATAGCTCAGTCCCTGTTCTTTAAAACAGTTCATGATCTGAAATCCGGTTTGATATTCGTAATCGCCTTCTATCATGGCGTCATCCATAGGTGGCGCGCAGGGGATATCCACAGTTTGGTGGTCGGCATGGGTAGTGCCAAAAATAGGAATGCAACGTTGTGCCTGTGCCCAGGCGGTAGCAAAGGTAGAGTGCGTATGAACTATACCATTAATAGTCGGCCAGTGTTTATACAACACGGCGTGGGTTGCTGTATCTGACGAAGGCCTTAAATTCCCTTCAACGACGTTACCGTCAAAGTCAACCACAACCATTTTATCCGGCGAAAGTTCGTCATAGGGAACACCGCTGGGCTTGATGGCAAAGACACCCAACGAATGGTCGGCTGCGCTTACGTTTCCAAAAGTGAATAATACTAACCCAAGTTTGGGTAGTTTCATATTGGCCTCATAGGCAATAAGTTTTATAGACTGATATTGGCTCATGCTAAACAGAATTATGTTTTATTCTGGACGGATTTGAATCGGCAGTTATTTGTTTTTCAACATACTTGCCCAATTCTTTATAATGTTGATAACGTGTCTGGTAACTGGCTGTATTTTCAGGATTTGGATAATAAGAAACTTCAAACCCACGCCCCATAGCAGACATCGCCTCCTCAACGGTAGAATAGATGCCCGAAACTACGGATGCAAACATTGCTGCCCCCAGCGCACAGGTATGTTGAAATTGATGGATGTGTATCGGCATTCCCAAAACATCGGCCATCATTTGCATTACAAAGGGCGATTTTTTTGCTACGCCGCCTATACCGATGATACCTTTAACCGGGACGCCTTCCTGTATAAAACGGTCAACGATGCTTTTGGCGCCAAAACAGGTGGCTTCGGCCAGTGCCCGAAACATACGCGGCGCGTCCGTGCCAAGAGTTAAACCCGTTATAGCGCCTTTAAGAAGCTGGTCCGCATCCGGGGTTCGCCGGCCGTTAAACCAGTCAACTGCCAACTCATTAATGTCATCTATTGCTAGTAAAGCCGCCTGCCGGCTAAGTTCAGGAATAATTAACTCCATCATTTCCTCTTTTAGCAATATCGCTGTAGCAGGATCTATTATTTGAGATCTGGAGAGCAACTCATTTAAAGGCCATGATAAAATGTTCCTGAACCAGGCATAGGTATCGCCAAAGGCTGATTGGCCGGCTTCCAGCCCTATCATTCCGGGTATAACAGATCCGTTTACCTGTCCGCAAATACCCCGTATCAGTTTGTCACCAACATCTTCGGCTGGCGCTATTAAAATATCGCAGGTAGAAGTACCCATCACTTTGCTCAAATGGTATGGTTCTATTTGCCCGCCCACGGCGCCCATGTGTGCGTCAAAAGCACCGGTGCCAACAATAACATCGGTTGACAGACCTAATCTTTCAGCCCATTCAGCATTTAAATTACCGGCAGCTTTATCAGCCGTATAAGTCTGTTTAAACATTTTACCGGTAATACCGGTCAATAAAGGATCAAGCGAAGAGAAGAAATCATCAGGTGGCAGACCGTTAAATTCTTCTGCCCAAAGCGCTTTATGTCCGGCAGAGCACCGGCCGCGTTTTATCTGTGCAACATCATTTCCGCCGGTCAATAAAAACGGTATCCAGTCGCAATGTTCAACCCAGGAATGAAGTGCATTATTTACGGCTTCATCCACCCTTATAACATGAAGCAATTTCGCCCAAAACCACTCCGAAGAATATATACCGCCAACGTATTTTAAATAGTTAACACTAAAATTGGCAGCATGTGCATTAATTTGAGCCGCTTCAACAACGCTGGTATGATCTTTCCATAAAATAAACATGGCATTGGGGTTGGTTTCAAACCCCGGGGTCATAGCTAGTGGCGTACCGGCGCTGTCAACCGCTACCGGTGTTGAGCCTGTGGTGTCAATGGAGAGGCCTTTTATTTGAGCCGCAATCTCTTTGCCCGCTATTTCAATGCATTGCTTAATAGTTGCTTCTAAACCTTCAATATAATCCAGCGGGTGCTGGCGGAATTGATTAATGGCCGGTTCACAAAAAAGCCCTTGCCGCCAACGCGGATAATTAAATACCGCCGATGCAATTTCTTCGCCGTTTGCTGCATTAACTATAACGGACCGTACAGAGTCGGTGCCATAGTCTACTCCGATAACATATTGTTGTTTATTCATCTCGATTTATAATTGGTGTCTAAATAACACTTATTTTTTTAGATAAAAAAATTTTTCTGCCTGCAAAAGGAGTCGACTTGTGCGAAAAGTCAAACACAAGTTGATAAGACTTGCATTTAATATACTTAACATCAGCGTTTTTAAAGCAATATAAAAGATAGCGCCTTTGCCTGGATACAGCGGTGGCAATAACATTGCGCCAATATATTCGCCAGTCAATAATTTATTTACCTATTTTAAGCGTTTATTATACACTTATTATGATATTAATATATCTTTGAATCAGTTTTATTAGCGCCGAACTGTTAAGGCTGAATTTTGCCTACACAATCGGTTATGATAGACTTGAGTTAATTCACGCCATTTATAAACCTCAACTTGACCAAAAATCTAAGAAAATGTTAAAGAAAATCATTCTACCAGCTGCCTGCCTGTTAATGATTAATACGTTTACCTATGCACAAACCAATACCAAATTAACGTTAAGGTTTGATCAACCGAAGGTTAGCGCCAGTCCTAACCTTTACGGGCTAATGACCGAAGAGATAAATTATGCTTATGACGGTGGTATATATGCCGAATTAATCAGAAATCGCAGTTTTAAGGATGGCAGAAGGGGCGGGACAGATCATTGGCGTATACTAAAGGAAAGCGGTGATCAGTCAACGATAGCTATTGATCTGAAGCACCCGGTTAATGAAGCGCTTACCAATAGTTTACGGTTTAAAGTAACCACCGATAATCAAAAAACCGGTTTGGCAAATGATGGTTTTTGGGGCATACCTGTGAAGCCATCAACAACTTATAAAGGAAGCTTCTTTATTATGTCTGACGATAGTAAAGCTGATTTGGTAGTAAGTATAGAAGATAGCGTACAAAATGTAGTTTTTGCCCGCACCACTGTAACCGGCATCGGCAATAGCTGGAAAAAAGTGAATTTTACTTTGACGACAGCGGCAGGTTTGCAGCCTACCTCAAAAGCTCATTTCGTGATACGGCCAACTGGCAAAGGCACCTACTGGTTTAATTTAGTGTCGCTTTTTCCGCCTACTTATTTAGGCACTCCGAACGGCAACCGTAGCGACATTATGCAATTATTAGCAGCGATGAATCCTTCTTTTCTACGATTACCGGGTGGGAATTTTCTGGAAGGCGGATCATTCTCGACGCGATATGATTGGAAAAAAACGCTTGGCCCTATAGAGAAAAGACCGGGACACCAGGGCACCTGGGGTTATCGATCGTCAGACGGTATGGGCTTACTGGAATATATGCGGTGGTGCGAGGATTTGCACATGGAACCATTGCTGGCTGTTTTTGCAGGTTATACATTAAATAAAGATTATTTGGAAGCAGGCCCTTTACTTAAACCTTTTGTTGACGATGCGCTGGAGGAAATCGAATACGTTACCGGCGATACAACAACGGTATGGGGAAAACGCCGCGCTCTTGATGGCCATCCCGAACCATTCAAACTTCATTATGTAGAGGTAGGTAACGAAGATGGCTTTGATCTGTCAGGAAGTTACGACGGACGCTTTGCGCAATTTTTTGATGCGATACGAAAAAAATATCCTCAACTTCAAATAATTTCTACTATAGGCGGAAAAGATTGGTTGGGCACAAGGGTGCCATTGACAAAAAGGGTGCCTGATGTTGTTGACGAGCATTACTACCGCAATGCTTTTGAAATGGAAAGTGATGCAGACCACTACGACAAGTATGAGCGTAAGGGCCCTAAAATATTTGTAGGCGAATGGGCAACTCGTGAAGGTAAACCAACGCCAAATTTCAACTCGGCACTTGGCGACGCCGCCTGGATGACAGGGATGGAGCGAAATTCAGACATCGTGGTTATGTCTTGTTCTGCACCGCTATTTGTAAACGTAAATCCCGGAGGCATGCAATGGGAGTCTGATCTTATTGGTTATAATGCATTAACCAGCTACGGCTCGCCTTCTTATTATGCGCAAGTATTATTTAGCAATTATCGCGGCGATCAAATCATTAATACGCTCGGAGAAAATGTTCCTATGCAAATTCAAAAACTTAATGCCAAGGATTCTGCCGATAACGTAAAGCCGAAAACTTATCCCTCTCTGTTCTATGTCGCTTCGCGCAGTTCTAAAACCGGAACGGTCTATTTAAAAGTTGTCAATGCAGCCGGCAAGTCTGCAAAGGTTTCGCTTAACCTGACCGGAATGGTTAATTTAAAATCCACAGGGAAATTAGTTGAACTAAAAGCGCAAAGGCCGGAAGATACTAATTCGATCGATGAGCCGAACAAGATAATTCCGATCACAACAGTACTTAAGGGTATAAAAAACAATTTCACACATAGCTTTCCGGCATATTCGATCACGGTCATGCAAATCGAAACCAAATAATTAGCTAAATCGGTGCTCCGGTAGCTATGGCTACCGGAGCACCGATTTGAGTCGTATTAAATTATTGTGTAAGTGGAGCTATTTACTTTTGACCATCAACTCTTTTACTAACCATGCTTAAAAACCGATCGTTTTGGTTCAGACAATGTTTTATGTTAATTGTCGGGCTGATGACCGGCTGTTCGGGGATTGTCCGCAGCCAGGCAAAAAAAAACAAAGATAAGTACCCGGTTAAGCCGGCGTTCGAGTCAGGCACTTACAGAAATCTTTTCAGAGAAGCGGGGTACAGCCAACCAGATATTGACCAAAAGGTGGCTAAGGCTTATTACGATGTGTTTGAAGGACCCAATCGTGTCTATTTCGAGGTAAACGATACGATGGCATATGTTTCTGATGTTAAAAATCACGATGCGCGAACAGAAGGATTGTCTTATGGCATGATGATAGCCGTTCAGCTTAATAAAAAGGATGTATTTGACCGTATCTGGCGGTGGTCGAAAAAAAATCTCCAGCATCAAAGCGGGCCAAGAGAAGGTTATTTCGCGTGGAGTATTAACCCTCAGACAATGAAGCGTAATTCAGAAGGTTCTGCTTCAGATGGCGAACTTTATTTTATAACCAGTTTATTATTCGCATCAAACCGGTGGGGCAATGATACGGGAATAGATTATTATAAGGAAGCACGGTATATATTGGATGCTATGTGGAAAAAGAACGGCGAAGGCAATATTTTTAATTTAATTAATACTGAACATAAGCAGATTACTTTTGTGCCCGAGGGAAGCAACTACAATTGGACGGACCCTTCTTATCATGTTCCGGCATTTATGGAGGTTTGGGCACTGTACGCGAAAGATGGCCATGAACAGTTTTACCGCGCTTGCGCTGACACGTCGCGGGCGTTTTTACACAGAGCTTGTGCCTCTGCTACCGGCCTTACTACAGACTATACAGAATTTTCCGGTCAACCTCATAACACCTCATGGATGCCGGCAGCATTCAGATATGATTCCTGGCGGGTTCCGATGAATATTGCAATGGATTATGTTTGGTTTGGCAAAGACCGGGCCTGGCAACAGGCATACGCCCGCCGGTTTCAATACTTCCTACGCTCCAAAGGCCTTAATACATTTGTTGATCAATATAATATAGATGGCACCCTGCCTGATTTTATTTTGCAGGCAGGCAAGGTTAAAAAACTGCGCCATTCCCTTGGCCTGGTAGCTACCTCAGCCACAGCCTCGTTGATGAATACAGATAAAAATAGTCTCGATTTTGTAAATGCACTTTGGAACGCGAAACTGGAACCATATACCGACGGCTATTTTGATCCTTATTATGACGGATTATTGTACTTGTTCAGCCTGATGCATTTGAGCGGTAAGTACCAGGTTATTAAACCGGGCATGCACTAATATTAATCAATAAAAATGTTAATATTTCCTACCAATTAAAATTCAACTTCCATGATTTCGAAAAAGTCTCTGAATTTTGTCCTGCTTATAGCAGTGTTCCTTTTTTTTCCGGCATTCAGGATATATGCCCAGGCTCTGCACAGCGATAATGGCGATGGTACATTTACCAATCCCGTTATCCCGGGAGATTTTCCGGATCCTGATGTCATCCGCGTTGGCGACACTTATTATATGGTAAGTACAACAATGTTTATTTTCCCGGGGGTAACCATCCTCAAATCACACGATTTGGTTAACTGGGAATATTGCAGTAATGCCGTGCCGAGGTTCGACTTCGACAAAGCTTATAATATGGAAGGCGGCACCCGCTACGGTCACGGGCAATGGGCCACCAGTATGAAGTATCATAATGGGAAGTTTCATTTATTATTTATCACTCTTAATGAAGGTGGATTTACCTGTACCGCCACCGAAGCAGAAGGCCCATGGGAAATTAAAAAACTACCTAAGGGTTTTTATGACCCGGGATTGTTTTATGACGATGACGGGAAAATTTACGTTGCACAAGGCTACAATAATATCAGCCTAACTGAAGTTGATGAGTCACTTACTCCAAAAACAAAGGACTCATTGATTTATAAAGGTAATATCAGGAAGGGGCTCGAGGGTACACATGTGTATAAAATAAACGGCTATTATTATTTATACAGTACTTATGGCGGTGCCGACGGCATACAGGTTGCTTTACGTTCAAAAAACATATACGGCCCTTATGAACAAAAAGTAGTATTACGCGATACTACACATACCATCAATTTCGGCATGCATCAGGGAGCGCTTATCCAAACACAAACCGGCGAGTGGTGGACTATACTTTTTGTGGACAGGGGACCTTTAGGCAGGGTACCGTCACTGCAGCCCGTAACCTGGATTGACGGCTGGCCGATTGTGGGTGTAAACGGACATGCGGTTATTAAATATAAAAAGCCAAATGTGGGCAAGACATACCCCATTAAAGAGTTGCCGACATCTGACGAGTTCGATAGTGCAACCCTTGGTATGCAATGGGGATGGAACCACAACCCCGACCCTGATAAGTGGTCGCTTACTGCAAGGCATGGCTATTTGCGTTTGATAACATCAGGCCTGGCAACCAACCTCACCCTGGCGCGTAACACCCTTACACAACGGCCACTAATAAAATATGCTTTGGATCAACCCACAAAAGGTACCGCAAAACTAGATGTGAGCCACATGAAAGACGGCGACGAAGCCGGACTTGCTGTATTCCAAATGCCTTATGCTTACATTGCCATCAGGCAGTCGAAAGACAGCAAATCCATTGTGATGGTTAATAATGGCAAAACCATTGATTCAGCCGCGATTCATGCAGCCACAATATATTTACGCACAACAGCATCAAATGCTACAAAAAAAGCGTTTTTTGAGTATAGTTTTGATGGGGGGAATTTTAAACAGCTTGGCAACATGCTAATGATGCAGTTTAACCTGAAAATATTTACAGGCAATAAGTTTTGTCTATTTAATTATGCAACCAAAGCAGAAGGAGGCTACGTAGATTTTGATTATTTAAGACTGAATTAAGCAAGCCCCAGTAGATATCTGGTACGTATTGAATTTCTTTGCAGGCAGGCGCAGAATACGCCTGCCTGTTTTTGATTTAACACAGAACATACTGCATATTATTTGAATTGAATGGAATGCACGGTAAGACCTTTCTTAACGCCAGAAATTTTAATATACATATCATGCTGTCCCTCAATTGCCGGAATTGCTGCCGAAACTGATGCCGGTTTATTTAATCCACCTGTGCTCTTTACCGGTATTTTAGCTATGCGTGTGCCGCCGGCCATTAAATCGTCAATCCACAGCTCAATCATACCGCGCTTTATTGCGGAAACTGAAAGCGAAACACTTTGGACCTTTTTAGAAACATGGCCAAAGTCTA
>Ga0207647_10000228_pt1 | contig 46540 bp, 31 predicted proteins | sample KBSCornC2_FD_184295 | JGI IMG/M metagenome (GOLD analysis project Ga0207647, IMG submission 184295) | Corn rhizosphere microbial communities from Kellogg Biological Station, Michigan, USA - C2 (SPAdes) (version 2) | ecosystem: Host-associated > Plants > Roots > Rhizosphere ... | reverse complement strand
CCCGCCAGCCAGCCCGCCAACGATGCCGGTGAGCAGTACGGCAAGCCACGCCTTGCCCAGCGGCAGGGCGGCAGTGATATCGCCGAAGTAGGCATAGTTACCGACCACACCCAGCGAGACCACGCCGGCGACGATAACGGCGGTAAGCAGCGTGCCGCTCATGCGGTGTTCGAACGTGCCGGACATTTCCTCGATGGCGAACACGACGCCCGCCAGCGGCGTGTTGAACGCCGCGGCGAGACCAGCGGCGGAGCCGGCGAGGATGAAGCGGCCCGCGGCGGTGGGATCGGCGAAGCCGAAGCGCTTGCCCATCGAGTACAGCAGGCCGGCACCGACATGTACCGTTGGGCCTTCGCGGCCGACCGATGCGCCACCGAGTAGCGCGGCCAGCGTCAGGGCCATCTTGCCCAGCGCTACCTTTAACGAAAGCAGGCGAGTGCGGAAGCTCTCATCTTCCACCTTAAGTGCGGCGATAGCCTGGGGAATGCCCGAGCCGCGTGTCGCTTTCAGCGCACCCTGGGTCAGCCAGCAGAGCAGGGCGAACGTTGGCGGCGTGATGAGCAGGGGTACCCACCAGCCATGGCTGGCGACGCCGTGAAAAAGCTCAAACGCGTAATCGGCCGCCTTGGCGAAGAAGACGGCGGATAGCCCGACGATGACCGCGCCCGTCCAGAACAGGATGCGCCGCCGCCACTGCTCGGGTGAAAGCCATTCGTTGCGTCGCAGGCGGTCAAGGCGCGATAGCGGGGGGGTGTCCCCCGGCACGGCGCTCACCGGCCCTCCGGCGTACGCGCCCAGCGCACCTGGTAAAGATCGTAGCGGCGGTCTTTCAGGTTCTGCACCGCACCGGAATTGCGCGCCCTTGCGAGGTTTTCAAGGCGCAGGTCGGCGAACAGCACCGTTTCGATGTTCGGCGTGGAATCGGCCGCGATGCCATCGCGCGCGAACGGAAAATCGCTCGGCGTCAGGATGCAGCTTTGCCCGTACTGGATATCGAAATTGTTCACGCCAGGCAAATTGCCGACGTTGCCCGAAAGCACGACGTAGCACTGATTCTCGATGGCACGTGCCTGGGAGCAGTAACGGACGCGCAGGTAACCCTCGCGTACGTCGGTGCAGAATGGCACGAACAGGATGAGTGCGCCCTGGTCGGTGAGGTGGCGCGCGACTTCGGGGAACTCGGAGTCGTAGCAGATCATCACGCCGATCGGGCCGCAATCGGTCTGGATGGTTGCCGCCGAATCGCCGCCGGTGATGTTCCACACGTTGCGTTCGCTGGGCGTGGGGTGCAGCTTTTCGCGCTCGTGGATGGAGCCGTCGCGCAGGCACACGTAACAGACGTTGTGGATATCGCCGTTTGGCTGCCGCGTGGGGTGCGAGCCACCGATGATGTTGATGTTGTAGTGCACGGCCAGGCGGTGGAACAGCGCCTTCACCTCATCGGTGTACTCGGAAAGGCGGCGGATCGAATCGACCGGCGAAAGCTCTGCGTTCTCGATCGAAAGAAGCTGAAGCGTCAGCAGCTCGGGGAACGCCACGAAGTCCGCATCGTAATCCGCGGCGATATCGACGAAGTATTCGACCTGCGTGGCGAACTCGGCGAATGACGTGATGCGGCGCTGCTGGTACTGCACCGATGCCACGCGAACCGAATCGGGCAGGCGGTGGCTGTGTGACACGCGCGGCGTATCCGGGTGGTTCAGCAGGTGCGGATTGCGCCACACCAGGTGCGCTGCGTAGCCGAGCGATTCATGGTCCGAGGGCACGTATTCGCGCAGCAGGCCGATCACCTCAAAGCCGTTGCGCAGCTGGAAGCTGAGCGTGGGGTCGCGGCGGCTACCGTCGACCACGGCCTGGACATAGGCCTCGGCGCTGCCGTAGCGGCCGATGGCGCGGGAAAGGCCGGGCATGCGGCCACCGAAGACGATGCCGCGGAGCTTGAGGTCCGTGCACACGCGCTTGCGTGCCTGGTACAGACGCTGGCCAATGCGCATGCCGCGGTAATCGGGGTGCACCACCACTTCCATGCCGTACAGCCAGTCGCCCTTGGGATCGTGGCGGGAGGCAAAGCCGCCGCCGGTGATCTGCATCCACGTATGCGGGGCCAGGGCCACGGCCTCGTTGATCCGGAACGTGGCGCAGAAGCCTACGATGTGGCCTTCGTACTCAACGACGAACTGCCCTTCCGGGAAGTTGTTCTGCTGGCCCTGCAGCATTTCGGCCGAATGGCCCCACTCGGCGGTATAGACGCGGGCGGTAAGGGCTACCAGTTCCGGGATATCCGCGGGGCGCGCCAGGCGCAGGTTAAGTTTCGGGGGCTGGGCGGGCGTGGTCTCGTTCATCCACCTATTATGCCCCCGCAGCGTGAAGCCATTCACACGGGCACGCTATCCTGTGCCGACCCCATCGCGCGCAAGCGCGCTCCTACAAAGGCCTCACCGATGACCCCGTCCCACTTCACCGCCGATTTCCTCTGGTCCGATGGTGCCTGGGCAGAGGGAGGGCTTGGGATCCGCGATGGACGCTTCGCGGCGCGCAACGGTGAGGCCGGCGAGCGCATTGGCCAGTTCATCCTGCCGGGCATGCCCAACCTGCATTCGCATGCGTTCCAGCGTGCCATGGCCGGCCTGGCGGAGCGCCGCGGCCCCGGCGAGGACAGCTTCTGGACCTGGCGCGAAACCATGTACGCCTTCGCCGAGGCGATCAACCCGGATGACATGAAAGCCATCGCCACCCAGCTCTACGTCGAGATGGTGAAGGCGGGCTACACCCAGGTCTGTGAATTCCACTACTTGCACCATGGCCCGCGCGGCGTGGCCTATGCGGATCCGGCAGCCATGTCGCTGGCGCTGATCGAAGCGGCGAAGGAGGCAGGTATCGGCCTTACGCTGCTGCCGGTGCTTTACATGACCGGTGGTTTTGATGGCCGCCCGTTGACCGAGCGGCAGCAGCGGTTCCGCCACGACGTGGGCCAGTATGTATCCCTGCTGGAGCGGCTCGTCCCAATGCAGAACGACATGCTCAAGGTAGGCATCGCGCTGCATTCGCTGCGTGCCGTGCCCGAGGAGGCGATGCGTGCGGTGCTGGCCACGGGTGTCGCGCAGGGTCTGCCCATCCATATCCATATCGCCGAGCAGATCGGTGAAGTGCAGGATTGCCTTGCGGTACGGGGGGCTCGCCCGGTGGAATGGCTGCTCGATCATGCGGATGTCAACGAACGCTGGACCTTGATCCATGCCACGCACCTCACCGCGCATGAAACGCAGCGCATCGCACAGAGTGGCGCCGTAGCCGGCCTGTGTCCCACCACCGAGGCAAACCTTGGCGATGGCCTTTTCCCGCTTGCGGATTTCATCGACGCGGGCGGCACGCTCGGCATCGGCTCCGATTCGCATATCTCGGTGTCGCCGGTGGAAGAACTGCGCTGGCTGGAATACGGGCAGCGCCTGGTCACCCGCCACCGCAACGTCGCATCACGCAAGCCCGAGGAAAGCACGGGTGTCACCTTGTGGCAGCGCGCGCTCGATGGCGGTGCACGCGCCGCCGGTGCGGATATCGGCCGGCTGGGGCAGGGCGCGCGTGCCGATCTGCTGGTGCTGGATGACAACGCGCCGCTACTCGCCGCGCGTGACGAGGCTGATGTGATCGATACGTTCCTGTTCGCCGGCAATACGCCGCTGGTGCGGGACGTGATGGTGGGTGGCGCGTGGCGGGTGCGTGACTACACGCATGTGGCCGAGGCACGTGCCGCCGTGGATTACCGCCGCACGGTGGAAAAGCTCGCGGCGATGTAGCGATAGCCCCCACAGAAAACGCCCTATTGCAGCGCATCAGAAAACGTGGTTTAGTCGACCCATGACCCGTTTCAACGCCAATAACGCCAATACCAATAATGCCCGGAACCTCGGGAGGGTCGGCGTGTAGGCGGTTGCAACTGAAACCACCGAATCACCAAAGGCCCGCCCTCACCAGGCGGGCCTTTTTCTTTGCGCGTTCTTCCTCTTCCATCCATTGATCCAGGAGCAAGGCCATGTGTTCGATCTTCGGGATGTTCGGCCTGGCGGCCGGCGACGACCTCCAGGCACTACGCACGCAGGCGATGGAGCTGTCGCAGCGCCAGCGCCACCGCGGCCCTGACTGGAGCGGCGTCTATGTCGGCGAGGGTGCGATCCTCGTCCATGAGCGCCTTGCCATCGTCGACCCGGCCAGCGGTGCGCAGCCGTTGCGCTCAAAGGATGGCGAGCTCGCCCTGGCCGTGAACGGGGAGATCTACAACCACCGCGAACTGCGCGCCGCCAGCGACTACGCCTTCACGACCGGCTCCGACTGCGAGGTGATCAACGCGCTGTATCGGGACCACGGCGCCGATTTCCTGGGCAAGCTCAATGGCATCTTCGCCTTCGCCTTGTGGGATGCCGGAAAGCAACGCCTGCTGATTGCCCGCGATCCGGTCGGTGTCTGCCCGCTCTACTGGGGGCACGATCGCCAGGGCCGCCTGTGCGTGGCGTCAGAAATGAAATCGCTGGTGGGCGTATGTGCTGATGTGGCGCCGTTCCCCCCGGGGCACGTGTATGACAGCGCGACCGGTGCGGCCACGCGTTACTGGACGCCCGCCTGGCGCGATTACGCGGTGACCGAGGGCAAGACGATCGAGCCGCACGACCTGCGGGTGGCGTTTGAATCGGCCGTGCACCGCCAGATGATGACCGACGTACCCTATGGCGTATTGCTCTCCGGTGGGCTCGATTCCTCGCTGGTGGCCGCGGTGGCGGCGGGTTTCGCCCGCCGCCGCATCGAGGACGATGATCGCGACGAAGCCTGGTGGCCGCGCCTGCATTCGTTCGCGATCGGCCTGGAAGGCTCGCCCGACCTGAAGGCGGCCGAGGTGGCGGCCGAGGCGCTCGGCACCGTGCACCATGGCTTCATTTACAGTTTCGAGGAGGGGCTGGATGCGTTGCCGGAAGTGATCCGGCACATCGAGACTTACGATGTGACCACGATCCGCGCCTCCACGCCCATGTTCCTGCTGGCCCGCCGGATCAAGGCGATGGGCGTGAAGATGGTGCTCTCCGGCGAAGGCTCCGACGAAGTCTTCGGCGGATACCTGTATTTCCACAAGGCACCCAACGCCCGCGAGTTCCACGAGGAAACCGTCCGCAAGCTCGATGCCTTGCACTATTACGATTGCCTGCGCGCCAATAAATCCATGGCGGCGTGGGGTGTGGAAGCCCGCGTGCCCTTCCTCGATACCGAGTTCCTCGAGGCGGCCATGGCCTTCGATGCCCAGGCCAAGATGGTGGCCCGCAAGGGGATCGAGAAGGGCATCCTCCGTGAGGCGTTCGAAGGCGCGCTGCCCGATTCGATCCTGTGGCGGCAGAAGGAGCAGTTCAGCGACGGGGTAGGGTATGGCTGGATCGATGGCCTGAAGGCCCACGCCGAGGCCATGGTCAGCGACCGCGAGTTTGCCGCGGCGGCCGCCCGGTTCCCGGTGAACACCCCGGCCACCAAGGAAGCCTTCTTCTACCGCACGATCTTCGAGAAGCACTTCCCCGGCGAGGCCTGCGCCGCCACGGTCCCCGGTGGCAAGTCCATCGCCTGCTCATCCCCGGCCGCGCTGGCCTGGGATCCGGCATTTGCGGCAGCTGCCGATCCCTCGGGTCGCGCGGTACGCGGGGTGCACCTGGAGGCCCTGCCAGCCTGATTCAGGGGCGCGGGATCGCCGGAACGGGCCGTGATTTGGTAGCATTGGACGTTTCGGCGGCGCCTCCCGCGCCGCCCCTGCAGGCAAGCCAACCATGATCGAGACCAATCCGATCCTCGCGCAGATCGCGGACCTCAAGGGCCGCGTCGAGTCGCTTAGGGGGTATCTTTGACTACGCCGTCAAGAAAGAACGGCTAGAGGAAGTCAACCGCGAGCTCGAGAGCCCCACCGTCTGGGATGACCCGAAGCGCGCGCAGGAGCTTGGCCGCGAACGCGCCCAGCTCGACACCATCGTTACCGGCGTCGAAGAGATGACCGCCGCGCTGGATGATGCGAAAGAGCTACTCGAGATGGCCGCCGCCGACGGCGACGAGGCCACCGTAGCCTCCATTGTCGATGACGTGAACAAGGTTGACGGCCGGATCAGCAAGCTGGAATTCCAGCGCATGTTCTCCGGCGAACTCGATAACTCCGCTGCCTTCGTCGATATCCAGGCCGGTGCCGGTGGCACGGAGGCCCAGGACTGGGCGGAAATCCTGCTGCGCATGTACCTGCGCTGGGCCGAATCGCGTGGCTGGAAGGCCGAGCTGATGGAAGTGTCCGGCGGCGAAGTCGCCGGTATCAAGTCCGCCACGTTCCGCGTGGAAGGCGATTACGCCTACGGCTGGCTCAAGACCGAGATCGGCGTGCACCGCCTGGTCCGCAAGAGCCCGTTCGATTCGGACAACCGCCGCCATACCAGCTTCACCTCGGTGTTCGTTTCGCCGGAAGTGAACGACGATATCGAAATCGATATCAACCCGGCCGACCTCAAGACCGACGTGTACCGCTCGTCGGGCGCCGGCGGTCAGCACGTGAACAAAACCGAATCGGCCGTGCGTATCACGCACATCCCGACCAATACGGTCGTGGCCTGCCAGACCGAACGTTCACAGCATGCCAACCGCGATCGTGCGATGAAGATGCTGAAAGCGAAGCTGTACGAGCTGGAAGTGCAGAAGCGCAACGCCGAAAAGGATGCGCTGGAAGCCACCAAGTCCGATATTGGCTGGGGCAGCCAGATCCGCAACTACGTGCTCGATCAGTCGCGCATCAAGGATCTGCGCACCGGCATCGAACGCTCCGACACCCAAAAGGTGCTCGATGGCGATCTCGATGAATTCGTCGAAGCAAGCCTGAAGGCCGGCCTCGAAGCCGGCTCCAAGCGCATCGACGCCTGATGAAACCCCGGGGGCGCATGGGCGCCCCCGTTTCCCGAAAGCAACCCAAGCGAAGCCATGACTGACGAAACCCGCGACGACACCACCGGCACTTCCGACGAGAACCGACTGATTGCCGAGCGCCGCGAGAAACTGAAAGCGCTGCGCGCGCAGGGCATCGCCTACCCGAACGATTTCAAGGTCGATAGCTTCGCGGGCGACCTGCAGGCCGAGTTCGACGACAAGGACACCTGGACCGCCGAGGCGATCGAAGCCGCGCCGCGCCAGGTGGCCGTGGCCGGCCGCATCCTGCTCATGCGCGGGCAGGGCAAGGTCAGCTTCGTCACCCTGCAGGACGGCACCGGCCGCATCCAGCTGTTCGTGCACCAGGGCACGGTGGGTGAGGAGGCGTACAACGCGTTCAAGCGCTGGGACCTCGGTGACATCGTGGGCGCCACGGGCACCCTCATGCGCACCAAGACCGGCGAGCTCTCGGTCAAGGTGGAATCGATCCGCCTGCTGACCAAGTCGCTGCGTGGCCTGCCGGACAAGCACCACGGCATGGCCGATGTGGAGCAGCGCTACCGCCAGCGCTACGTCGACCTGATCGTGACCGAGGAAGCGCGCCGCACCTTCCAGCTTCGCTCGAAGATCGTCAGCCATATTCGCCGCTGGCTCGAAGCCGCCCCGCGCCGCTTCATGGAAGTCGAAACGCCGATGATGCACGTGATCCCGGGCGGTGCCACGGCACGTCCGTTCACCACGCACCACAATGCGCTCGATATCCCGCTGTTCCTGCGCGTGGCGCCGGAGCTTTACCTGAAGCGCCTCACCGTAGGTGGCTTCGACCGCGTGTACGAGATCAACCGCAATTTCCGTAACGAGGGCGTGTCCACGCGGCACAACCCCGAGTTCACCATGCTCGAGCTGTACCAGGCGTACGCCACGTACCACGAGATCATGGATATCACCGAGGGCCTGATCCGCTCCGCCGCGACCGATGTCATCGGCAACACGGTCATCGAGTGGGATGGCGCGAGCATCGACGTTGGCCCGGCGTTCCGCCGCTGGCGCATGGAAGATGCGGTGCTGGAACTCAACCCGGAGATCAAGCCGGGCGACCTGCGCAACCGCGAAGCCATGGCGGCCCATGCGGTGCGCCTGGGTATCCAGGTCAAGCCGTCGTACGGCTGGGGCAAGCTGCTGCTCGAAATCTTCGAAGCCACGGTGGAACACACCCTGGTGCAGCCCACCTTCATCACCGATCACCCGGTGGAAGTCTCGCCGCTCGCCCGCGAGAGCGATACCGACAAGGGCATCACCGATCGCTTCGAGCTGTTCATCAACGGCAAGGAAATTGCCAACGGCTTCTCCGAGCTCAACGACTCGGAAGACCAGGCCGCGCGCTTCCAGGCCCAGGTGGATGCGAAGGATGCCGGCGATGACGAAGCCATGCACTACGACGCCGACTACATCCGTGCGCTCGAAGTGGGCCTGCCGCCCACGGGCGGCCTGGGTGTCGGTATCGACCGCCTGGTGATGCTGCTCACCGGCTCGTCGTCCATCCGCGACGTGCTGCTGTTCCCGACCATGCGCCCCGAGGCCTGATCCCATGTTCTACGCCATCACCGGTATCGATCACCCGAATTCCCTGGCTAACCGCCTTTCGGTGCGCCCGGCCCACGTGGCCCGCCTTTCCGCGCTCAAGGAAGAAGGCCGCCTGAAGCTGGCCGGCCCGTTCCCGGCTATCGATTCGGAAGATCCGGGCGAGGCCGGCTTCACCGGCAGCCTGATCGTGGCCGAGTTCGAAAGCCTCGAGGCCGCCCAGGCCTGGGCCGAGGCCGACCCGTACATCGCGGCCGGCGTCTATAAGGAAGTGACGGTTCGCCCCTTCAAAGTGGTCCTGCCGTGACCGCGGAGAAAGTCGCGATGATCCGCCAGCGCCTGACCGAGGCGCTGGCCCCGGTCGAGCTGGATGTGATCGACGAGGGCCACAAGCACGCCGGCCACTCGGGCGAGGGCAAGGGCCATTTCTTCGCTCGTATCGTCAGCCCGGCGTTCGCCGGCAAAAACCCCATCCAGCGCCATCGCCTGGTCTACCAGGCCCTGGGCGATATGATGCCCGATGGCATCCACGCCCTTTCGATCGACGCCAAGGCGCCCGGGGAATAAGGCCGAACCACGGTCTTCCGGTACCCTGCGGGGCACTGTAGGAGCGCGCTTGCGCGCGATCACACCGGCCGCAGTCCGTATCGCGTGCAAGCACGCTCCTACAATCAGTCAGTTACGCTATTATCCTCGCGTAATTTCGCGTATTGCGCCATGGTGACCCCTTTGGCAAAGTGATCGATCAGCCAAGGGGTGGCTGAAAGCCCGCGTCCCAACGGAACCAAACATGCGTCTGACCACGATCAAGCTGGCGGGGTTTAAGTCCTTCGTGGACCCCACCACGCTGCACCTGCCCACCAATATGACCGGCGTCGTCGGTCCGAATGGCTGTGGCAAGTCGAACATCATCGACGCCATCCGCTGGGTCATGGGTGAATCCGCGGCCAGCCGCCTGCGTGGCGATTCGCTCACTGACGTCATCTTCTCCGGCTCCAGCGCCCGTAAGCCCGTGGGGCAGGCGGCGGTCGAACTCATCTTCGATAACGCCGACGGCACGATCCAGGGCGAATACGCCAGCTTCGCCGAGATTTCGGTGAAGCGCGTGGTCAGCCGCGATGGGCAGTCGTCGTATTACCTCAATGGCGCGCGCTGCCGCCGCCGCGATATCACCGATCTGTTCCTCGGCACCGGCCTGGGCCCGCGTTCCTACTCGATCATCGAGCAGGGCATGATCAGCCAGATCATCGAAGCGGCGCCGGAAGAACTTCGCACCCACCTGGAGGAAGCCGCCGGCATCTCCAAGTACAAGGAACGCCGCAAGGAAACCGAGAGCCGCATCAAGGCCACCCGCGAGAACCTCGACCGCGTGCGCGATGTGCGCGATGAGGTCGAGAAGCAGCTGGATCACCTGAACCGCCAGGCCCGCGCCGCCGAACGCTGGAAGGCCTTCAAGGAAGAGCAAACCCGCCGTGAAGCCGAGTTGCGCGCGCTCGAGTACCGCACGCTCGATCGCCAGCGACAGGGTGAAGGCTCGGGGCTGCGCGAGTACGAAATCGAAATTGAAAAGCACACCGCCACCCAGCGCCAGGTCGAGGCGCAGATGGAGACGGTGCGCGAACGCCACCAGGGCGCCAGCGAGCACCTGAACCAGGTGCAGGCCGAGGTCTATAAGGTCGGCGCCGAGATCGCCCGCGTGGAACAGCAGGTGCGACACAACCGCGACCTGGCCGAGCGGCTGACCCGTTCAAAGGCGGAAACGGATCGCGAGCTCGGTGAGCTGCAGGGCCATATCGACGCTGATCGCGAGCAAGTGGAAACCCTGCGCATGGCACTGGCCGAGGGCGAGCCCAAGCTGGAATCGCTGCAGCAGATCCAGGACGACACCGGTGAAGCGCAGCGCAGCACCGAATCACGGCTGGCCGATTGGCAGCAGCGCTGGGATACCCACACCCGCGGCGCGTCGGAATCCACCCGCGCGGCGGAAGTGGAGCGCACCAAGCTGGCCTACCTTGATCGCCAGGCCGTGGATTTTTCGCGCCGACGCGAGGCGCTGGAGGCCGAGCAGAAGGCGACCGATGTGGCCGCGCTCGATGCGGCCGCGGAACAGCTCGATACCGAACACGATACCCAGCGTGAGCGCGTGGAACAGCTGGGCGGCGTACTGGACCAGCACAAGGTGGCCTACGAGCGCGTGCTCGATGACGAGCGCCAGGTGCAGTCGGCACTCAACGACGCCCGTCAGCAGTTGCAGACCGCACGCGGCCGCCAGGCGTCGCTGGAGGCCTTGCAGACCGCCGCGCTGGGCCAGGAAGAATCGGCCGCCACCGGCTGGCTGAAGCGCCTTGGCCTGGCCGAAGCGCGCCGCCTCGGTGAGTCGTTGCAGGTCGATGCGGGTTACGAATCGGCCGTGGAAACCGTGCTCGCCGGCGTGCTCGATGGCGTGCTCGTGGATTCGCCGTCGGCGCTGGCCCCCGAATTCGACGCGCTTGGCGAAGCCGATGTGGCGCTGTTCGCCAGCGAGAAGGGCGGCCCGGGTGCCGCCGGTAGCCTGGCCGGTCATGTTCGCGGTCCGGCCGCGGCGGTAGCGCTGCTCTCGAACGTATTTGTCGCCGATTCGGTGGACGCGGCGGTGGCCCGCGCGGCCTCGCTTTCCGCCGGCCAGTCGGTGATCACCCGCGATGGCGCGTGGATGGGCCCAGGCTGGACCCGCGTGCTGCGTGCACAGGGCAACCAGGTGGGCGTGCTCGCCCGCGAGCGCGATATCCGCCAACTGGCCGAACAGATTGAAAGCCTCGAAGCGACGATCGAGGAACGTACCGAGCAGCTTGAAGACCTGCGCACGCGCAAGTTCGAAACCGAACGCCAGCGCGATGACGCCCAGCGTGATCTTTATGCCGCGCACCGCCGCCTTTCCGAGTTGGCCGGGCAGTTGCAAAGCCATCGCGGCAAGATGGAGACAGCGCGCGCGCGTGCCGAGAAGGTCGGCGGCGAGATCAGCACGCTGGTCGAACAGCTTGATGAACTCCAGGGCCAGACGCGCGAAGCGCGTGCACGCCTGGACGAGGCCGTGGGCCACATGGGCGATCGCGAAGACGAGCGCCGCGGGCTCGAGAACGAACGCCGTGAACTGCTCGAGGCGCGCGAAGAAGCGCGCATGAACGCCCGTGAGGCCGCCGAACAGGCACACGCCCTGGCGTTGAGCATGGAATCCAAGCGCGCTGCGCTCACCTCGCTGGAACAGGCGCTCGCCCGCCTGGATACCCAGCTGCGCCAGGTGACGATGCGCCGCGAGGAAATCGACGAACAGCTTGCGGCCGGCAGCGACCCCATCGCCGAGCTTGAATCCGAACGCCAGACCTATCTCGACCAGCGTCTGCTGGTCGATAGGCAATTGGTGGAGGCTCGCCGCGCGCTGGAGGATTGTGACGCGGAATTCCGCCGCCTGGAACAGGAACGCCAGCGCGTGGAACACGTGCTCAGCCAGGTGCGCGAGAACGTGGCCGAGAAGCGGCTCGCCGCACAGGCGTTGCAGCTACGCGCCGAGCAGCTTGCCCAGGCCATCACGGCATCGGGCCTTGAGCTTGAGCCGCTGTTGGCCGAACTGGCCGAGGATGCCGAGCCTTCGCAGTGGCAATCGCAGCTGGCCGACCTGGCGCAGAAGATCGCCCGTCTGGAGCCGGTGAACCTGGCCGCGATCCAGGAGCACGCCGAGCAATCACAGCGCAAGGAATACCTGGATTCGCAGCTCACCGACCTCACCAGCGCGATGGAAACCCTGGAAGGCGCGATCAAGAAGATCGATCGCGAGACGCGCCAGCGCTTCAAGGAAACCTTCGATCGCGTGAACGCCGGTGTGCAGGAGCTGTTCCCGCGCCTGTTCGGCGGTGGCCATGCCTACCTCGAACTGACCGGCGAGGATCTGCTCGATACTGGCGTCGCCATCATGGCCCGCCCGCCGGGCAAGCGCGTGTCGAACATCACGCTGCTCTCCGGTGGTGAGAAGGCCCTCACGGCCGTCTCACTCGTTTTCGCTATCTTCGGCCTCAACCCCGCGCCGTTCTGCCTGCTCGACGAGGTGGACGCACCGCTGGATGAAGCCAACGTGGGCCGCTTCTCGGCGATGGTCCGCGAAATGAGCGAAAAGGTGCAATTTATCTTCGTCAGCCACAACAAGGCCACGATGGAGGCCGCGCACCAGCTGTGCGGCGTTACCATGCGCGAGCCTGGCGTCTCGCGTCTCGTCCAGGTCGACCTGGCCGAAGCGTCCAAGCTCGCCGGCGTCGCCTGAGCATTACCAAAGGAACTACCGCCCCATGAATCCCGCCATCGGCCTCGCCTGGAACCCTGCCGTCGGCATCCCGATGCTTTTCGTCGGCATCGTCGTGCTCGTGCTGATCTGGCTCTTCGGCCAGCCGCGCAAGGAGCAGGGCCGGCGCAAGCCGGTGCCGGAGCAGCCCGAGCAGCGCCGCGAGCGCCGCGAACCGGTATTCGGCGGGGAAGAACCCGCGGCGGGCGATGAGCTGTCGTTCAGCGCCCGCGATAACGATCACTTCGATGATCGTTTCGAGGCACGCGATGAGCTGGCCGAGTCCCGCGACGATGACGCGAACGATCCGCTGTTCCGGCCTTCGCCCAAGCAGGGCGAGCTCGATGTGGACCTGCGTGCGGAACTGGAGCGCCTGGGCGCATCGCTTGCGGGCGAGCGCAAGCAGGCCGCCCATGATGAGGCCGAGCCAGCGCCCGCACCTGCGCCATCGCCACGCGCGGCGCAGCGCACTGAACCGCGTATCGACCTGGATCTGCCGTTCGATCTGGACGAGCCTGCCGCACCGCGCGCAACGGCCGCCGCACCCACGCCGCCGCCGGCTCCCGCACCTGCGCCCGCGCCCAAGCCACAGCCACAGCCGGCCCGGACGCCGCCGCGTTCCGACCTTGGCCGGCGTCCGGGCAACGCACCGGTGGAACGCATCGTCAGCCTGTACGTCGTTTCGCGCGAGGGCCAGCGTTTCCAAGGCTCCGACCTCGTCGTGGCCGCCGAGAAGGCCGGCCTCGAATTCGGCGACATGGGCATCTACCACCGCCTGGTCGATGGGCACCCTGAGAAGGGCCCGATCTTCAGCGTGGCCAACCTGGTGAAGCCGGGCAACTTCGACATGGCGCGCATTGCCACGTTGCAGACTCCGGGCCTCTCGTTCTTCATGGCGCTGCCGGGCCCGGTCGCTGCGCTCGATGCATGGGATGCCATGTTGCCGACGGCGCAGCGCCTTGCCGAACTCCTGGATGGCCTCGTGCTCGACGAAGAGCGCAACGCCCTGGGTCGCCAGCGCATCGCCCACATTCGCGATGAACTGCGCGGCTGGGACCGCGGTCACGAAGGCGAAGAAATAAAGTTCGGCCAATAGCCCCGATCCGTGGAGGAGCGCGCTTGCGCGCGATTGGGGGGCATGCCCCTCGCCAACGCCAAGCCCCAGGGCGCCACGCGCCCCGTCTTGGTGCATTCACGAAATAGCAACACCCATCTGCGCCAATGTGATTGCTTCGCGTGCCCGGGTCATTGGCACGATGCACACATCCGGCCCGGCATGCTTGTGTCCAACCCCCTTGGGAACACGAGGCAATGTCGGCAAGCATGCGTGCGCCTTTCTGCATTTATTACCTGCATCCGCTGATCGCCGGCCCGATGACGGGGTGGAATGCGTGGATTGAGCACGCTGCCGGGCTCGGTTTCCGGCAGTTGCTCATCGCACCTCCCTTCGAAACGTCACCCGCCGGTGACGTATTTGTCACGCGGGATTTCGATCGGCTGAACCCTGCGCTCGGCGCCGATGGCGACGCAAGCACGCGCATCGAGCAACTCGCAAAAGCCTGTCGCGCACGTAACCTCGAGCTCTGGCTCGATCTGCCGCTGGACGAGCTTGCCTCCGATGCGCCGGTACGGCACGAAAACCCGGGCTGGTTTCGCGCGGTAGCAACCGAACACGGCACGCCCGATCCGCGTTGGACGCCGAGCGAAAGCGATAGCGCGCGCTGGCGGCTGAACGATCCCGATGTGGCCCAGGCGGCGACGCAATGGTGGGTGGATCGGCTACGCCGCTGGGCAAAGGCGGGCGTGCTTGGGTTTCGCCTGATGCACCCGCAGCGCCTCGGCGCGTCACGCTGGAAGGGCTTGATCGATGCCGTGCATGCGGAATCGCCCGGCGTGGGTTTCGTCGCCTGGACCCCGGGCAGCACCCCTGACGAACTGGCTGCGCTCGTGGGCGCGGGGTTCGATGCGGTGGTGAACTCGGCCGCCTGGTGGAACTTCAAGGCTCCCTGGTTCGCCGAGGAAGCAGCGCGGCTGCAGTTGATCGCGCCCGCGCTTGCCTGCACCGAAGAGCCCTTCGCCACGCGCCTTGGCGATGAACTGGGCGAAGAAAACCAACTCGATCACGCTTACCGTCGCGCCATCGCGTTCGCGGCCACGGCGCCCGCTGGCTGGCTCATGCCCATGGGCTTCGAGTACGCCGTGCACGATGCACTCGATCCACGGCGTGGCAAGCCCATGGCGCCGAAGGATCTTGCGGCCGTAGCAGCCGCGAACCTGACCGACACGGTGAAGGCTGCCAACCTGGCGGTCGGCGAAGACGTCCCAGGGGCTCCGAACATAAGCGCGCATGGCGGCATCGCGACGTTCCTCACGGTGGAGGGCTCCGATCCGCGCACGGCCGACCACGCGACGCTGACGATCGTCAACGCATCGCTCGATCGCGAATCACTCGTTACCGCCGGCGATGCGCTGGCGGGGGCGGCAAGCCATTTCACGCCCTGGGTGACCCCCGATGGGCGCAAGGTATTCGACCAGGGAGATAGCGTGGTCCTCGAACCCGGTGCGGTACTCACCTTGTCCGGCACGCCCGGCCAACCCGCGAAACGCAAGCTTGGCGCCACGGCGCAAAAAGACGCGATCAACGCCGCGACCAAGGCAGCGCGTGTGGCGATTGAGAACGTCCAGCCTTCGGTTGACGGGGGCCAGTTTCCCGCCAAACGCGTCGCGGGCCAGCCGGTCACGGTAACGGCTGACATCTTCGTGGATGGACACGAAGTGCTTGCCGCGCGCCTGCGCTACCGCGCGCAGGATGAGAAGGCATGGCGCGAAGTGGCGATGGTGCTGGATAACAACGACATTCACACAGCGGCATTCACGCCGACGCGCATCGGCCGCCACGAGTTCCAGCTCGAGGCCTGGCACGATCCCTACGGTAGCTACCACCACGAGCTCGAGGTGAAGCACGCCGCCGGCGTCAACGTGGGTTTGGAGCTGGAAGAAGGACGCCTGATGGTCGAGGCGCGCGCGAAGGATGCGTCAGGACCCAAGGCCAAAGCCCTGCGCAGCCTTGCCACCGCGTTGACGAAGGCCGAAGCCGCTGAGCGCGTCGAACTGCTGCTCGCCGCTAGCACCGTCGAGCTCATGGCGGTGACCGACCCGCGCACGCGTTCGACCACGACGCAGGCCTATGTCATCGAGGTCGACCGCCGCGAAGCCCTGTTCGCCAGCTGGTACGAGCTCTTCCCGCGTTCGATGACCGGCGACAAGGCGAAACACGGCACGTTCCGAAACACGATCGACCGCTTGCCGGCCATCCGCGACATGGGCTTCGACGTGCTGTATTTCCCGCCGATCCACCCGATCGGCAAGGCGTTCCGCAAGGGGCCGAACAACACGCTTACGCCAGGTCCGGATGATCCGGGCAGTCCGTACGCGATCGGTTCCCCGGAGGGCGGCCACACGGCGGTCCATCCGCAGCTCGGCACGATCGAGGATTTCCGTGCGCTGCGCGATGCCGCGCAGGCGCACGGACTGGAGCTTGCCCTGGATTTCGCCATCCAGTGCTCGCCCGATCATCCGTGGCTGAAGGAACACCCCGAATGGTTCGACTGGCGCCCTGATGGCAGCATCAAATATGCGGAGAACCCGCCCAAGAAATACCAGGACATCGTCAATGTCGATTTCTACAAGGATGGCGCCATGCCATCGCTGTGGCAGGCGCTGTGTGATGCGGTGTTGTTTTGGGCCGGGGAGGGCGTACGCACGTTCCGCGTCGATAACCCGCACACCAAGCCGTTCCCGTTCTGGGAATGGATGATCGCCCGGGTACGCGCGAAGTACCCCGATACGTTGTTCCTCTCCGAAGCATTCACCCGGCCCAAGCCGATGTACCGTCTGGCGAAGGTGGGCTTCAGTCAGTCGTACACCTATTTCACCTGGCGTAACTCGAAGCAGGAGTTCATCGACTACCTCACGGAGCTGACCACGACGCCTCCCAAGGACTTCTTCCGGCCCAATTTCTTCGTCAATACGCCCGACATCAATCCGTACTTCCTGCAGACCTCGGGCCGTCCGGGCTTCCTGATCCGCGCGGCACTCGCGACCACCTTGTCGGGCCTGTGGGGCATGTATTCCGGTTTCGAGATCTGCGAATCCGCGCCCATGCCGGGCAAGGAGGAGTACCTGGATTCGGAGAAGTATGAGATCCGCATCCGCGACTTCACTGCACCCGGCAACATCGTCGCCGAGATCACCCGGCTGAACCAGATCCGCCGTGCGCACCCCGCGTTGCAATCACACCTGGGCGTGCGCTTCCTTCCCGCCAACAACGACCAGGTGTTGTTCTTCGAAAAGCGCGCAGGCGACGACGTGGTGCTCGTGGCCATCAGCATGGACCCACACAACCCCCAGGCCGCCGACCTCACGCTGCCGTTGGGCGACTGGGGCTACGGCCCCGGCGATTCGCTCGATATCCGCGACCTCCTGCATACCCAACCCATCGCCTGGCGCGGTCCTGTACAGCATGTGTGGCTCGGCCTTGGCCAGCCCTATGCGGTCTGGCATGTGCGGCTACCCGGAGTCTGATCCATGGCTACACGCGGCAAAGTGCACAAGCAAGCAAAAGCACCGGAGTTCTCGAAAGATCCGCTCTGGTACAAGGACGCGATCATCTACCAGGTGCACCTGAAGTCGTACTTCGACGCTAACGACGATGGCGTGGGCGACTTCCAGGGGCTCATCGAGAAGCTCGATTACATCGCGGACCTGGGCGTGAATACGCTGTGGCTGCTGCCGTTCTACCCCAGCCCGCGCCGCGACGATGGTTACGACATCGCCGAGTACAAGGCGGTGCATGAGGATTACGGCAAGCTGGGCGATGCCAAGCGTTTTATCACCGAAGCACACAAGCGCGGGCTGCGCGTAATCACCGAGCTGGTCATCAATCACACCAGTGACCAGCATCCGTGGTTTCAGCGCGCGCGGCACGCGAAAAAAGGCTCGGCGGCCCGAAATTTCTATGTGTGGTCAGACACCGACCAGGCCTACGATGGCACGCGCATCATCTTCCTGGATACTGAAAAGTCGAACTGGACCTGGGATGCGGTGGCGGGCCAGTACTTCTGGCATCGCTTCTTCTCGCACCAACCCGATCTGAATTTCGATAACCCCGCCGTGCTCAAGGCGGTGATGGAAGTGATGCGCTTCTGGCTGGACATGGGCGTGGACGGCCTGCGCCTGGATGCCGTGCCGTACCTGATCGAGCGTGAGGGAACGAACAACGAGAACCTCCCCGAGACGCACCAGATCCTGAAACTGATGCGCGCGGAGATCGATCAGCACTATCCCGACCGCATGCTGCTGGCCGAGGCCAACCAGTGGCCGGAGGACACCCAGGATTATTTCGGCAAGGGCGATGAATGCCACATGGCGTTCCACTTTCCGCTGATGCCACGCATGTACATGGCGATCGCGCGTGAAGATCGTTTCCCCATCACCGACATCATGCGGCAGACCCCGGCGATCCCGGAGAACTGCCAGTGGGCGATCTTCCTGCGTAACCACGATGAGCTCACGCTGGAGATGGTGACCGACAACGAGCGCGATTACCTGTGGCAGACGTATGCTGCCGATCGCCGCGCGCGCATCAACCTGGGTATCCGTCGCCGCCTGGCACCATTGCTGGAGCGTGACCGCCGCCGTATCGAGTTGATGAATTCGTTGTTGCTGACCATGCCCGGTACACCGGTGCTGTACTACGGCGATGAGATCGGCATGGGCGATAACATTCACCTGGGCGATCGCGATGGGGTCCGTACCCCCATGCAGTGGTCGGTGGACCGTAACGGTGGCTTCTCCCGCGCCGATCCCGCCAGCCTGGTGTTGCCGCCGATCATGGATCCGCTGTATGGCTTCCAGGCCATCAACGTGGAAGCGCAGCAGCGCGATCCTCATTCGCTGCTGAACTGGACGCGGCGCATGCTCGCCGTGCGCAACCGTTACAAGGCGTTTGGCCGCGGCACGCTCAAGTTCCTTTACCCCGGTAACCGCAAGGTGCTGGCATATCTGCGCGAGTTCGGCGGCGAGCATGTGCTGTGCGTGGCCAACATGTCGCGCACGCTACAGGCCGTGGAACTCGACCTGGCCGCGTTTGACGGCCAGGTGCCGGTCGATATCGTCGGCGGCACATCGTTCCCGCCGGTGGGCCAGCTGCCGTACCTGCTTACCGTGCCGCCGTACGGCTTTTATGCGTTCCAGCTTTGCCCGAACGCGCAGATGCCGGAGTGGCACGAGGTCCCGGCCGAACCGCTGCCGGACTACGAAACGCTCGTGGTCCGCGGTGCGCTGGTGGAAGGCCCGGTCATGGAGCATCACCGCGGTGTCATTGAGCGCCAGGTCTTGCCTGGCTATCTGGCGGTGCGGCGCTGGTTTGCGTCGAAGGACCGCGGCATCGAATCGGTACACGTGCTGTACGCCGCGCCGTGGCCTGATCGCGGCGACGACCTGATCCTGACCGAGGTGGAAGCGACGCTGGCCGATGGCGGCAAGGAGCGTTATAGCCTCCCGGTGGGCATTGCCTGGGAAGACGATAACCCGCATGCCCGTGTCCAGCAGCTCGCCCTTGCGCGCGTGCGTCGTGGCCGTCGGATTGGCCTGCTGACCGATGGCTTCGCGCTGCCGGAGTTTGCTTCGGGCCTGTTGATCGGCCTGCGCAACGCTGCCGAGATACCGGTCAACGGCGGCACGGTGCGCTTCGAGAAAACGCCCGTGTTCGATACCGTTACGTTTGATTCGGAAATCGAAAGCCGCTGGCTTGCAGGCGAGCAATCCAACAGCTCCATGATCCTGCACGACGCAGGCGTACTGAAGCTGTTCCGGCGCACGTCGGCGGGCATCAATCCCGAAGTGGAGATGGGCCGTTTCCTCACGGAGCATGGCTACGTCAACACATCGCCGTTGCTCGGCGAGGTCGTTCGCCTGGGTGGTAACGGCGAACGGACCACGATTGCCGTGCTCCAGGGCTTCCTGCGTAACCAGGGCGATGCCTGGCGCTGGACGCTCGATTTCTTGCGCCGTAGCTATGACGAGTACAGCCATTCGGCCGATGAAGAGCGCAAGGCCGAGATCGAAGGCGGCTATGACGCGTTTGCTGCTGCCGTGGGCACGCGCCTGGGCGAGCTGCATGCGCTGCTGGCAACGCCTTCGGGTATTCCCGCGTTCGAACCGGAGGAGGCAAGTGCGGCCACGGCGAATGGCTGGCGTGATGCCGTGCGTGCCGAAGTAGGGCGCGCGCTGCTGGCCGTCGATAACGCAAGGGAGCTGGCCGATGACCTGCGCGCCGACGTGGATGCGTTGCGCGGCCTTGCGGGTGCCCTCGAAGACCGCGTTGCGCGGCTGGCGAAGGCTGGCCCAGGCGCGGTGCTCACCCGCATGCACGGCGACTTCCACCTGGGCCAGATCCTGGTGGTGCAGGACGATGCTTACATCATCGACTTCGAAGGCGAGCCCGCCCGTTCGCTCGCCGAGCGGCGCGGCAAGGGAACGCCGTTGCGCGATGTCGCGGGCTTTCTGCGCTCGCTGGACTACGCCGCGGCCATGGCGCGGCGTGGCGAAGATGGGTTGGCACCGGTCGAAGACCCTGGTTTTGGTGATTACCTGGCCCGCTTCCGTGAGCGCGCCACGCTGGTCTTCCTGCAGGCCTACCGTGCGGTGCTCGATGCCGCTCCGGTGCGCTGGGTGAGCGCGGATGCGCTTGCGCCACTCATCGAGTTGTTCGTGATCGAAAAGGCGGCATACGAAGTGACCTACGAGGCGGCCAACCGCCCCGGCTGGCTGGATGTGCCGCTGCGCGGCCTCCTGCACGCCGCCCAGGGCGATACCGCCCAGGAACTGGAGGAGGATACGTGACCGATCCGCGCACCCACGGCCTGGCCGACCGCGCCGCCATTGATGCCCTTATCGATGGCCGCCACGGCGATCCTTTCGCGCTGCTAGGCCCGCACTCTGTCGGCGGCCGGCGCAGCGTCCGCACCCTGCAGCCGGGCGCCCTGGGCGTCGAAGCCATTGATGCGGGCGGCCGCGTGCTGGCGGAGTTGCACAAGGTGCACGATGGCGGGCTGTTTGCCGGGTTTGTCGATGGCGATGCGCCTTACCGGCTGCGTATACGCTGGCCGGCGGCGGCACACGATACGCACGATGCCTATGCTTTCGGCACGCTGCTCGGCGATGACGACCTGGGTCGCCTGTCTGACGGATCGCACATTGAACTGTTCCGTTGCCTGGGCGCACATCCAACCACGGTGGAAGGCGTGCATGGCGTGCGTTTCGCGGTATGGGCACCGAATGCACAGCGCGTGAGCGTGGTCGGCGACTTCAATAGCTGGGATGGACGCCGCCAGCCGATGCGCAAGCGCGTGCCAGCGGGCGTGTGGGAGCTGTTCGTCCCTGGCTTGCTGCCAGGCGCCCGCTACAAATACGAAGTGTGGGGGGCGGACGGTTCGCTCACCCAGCGTGCTGATCCCGTTGCCCTCGCAGCGGAGTTGCCGCCCGCCACGGCATCGATCGTGGCCGATCCGGAGGCCTTCCGCTGGACGGACGACGAGTGGTTGCGCAAGCGCGGTAACCTGCACCATGCGGGCTCGCCGATCTCGATCTACGAGCTCCATCCGGGTTCATGGCTACGCGGCAAGGATGGCGAGGAACTGCACTGGGACGACATCGGTGAACGCCTTATCCCGTATGTGGCGGGTATGGGCTTTTCGCACATCGAGCTGCTGCCGATCTCTGAGCACCCGTTCGGCGGCTCGTGGGGTTACCAGCCGCTCGGACAGTTCGCACCCACATCCCGATTCGGCACCCCCGAAGCGTTCGCGCGCTTCGTCGATCGCTGCCACGAGGCGGGCGTGGGTGTCATTGTCGACTGGGTACCCGCGCACTTCCCGACGGATATCCATGGACTGGCTCATTTCGATGGCACGCCGCTGTATGAGCATGCCGACCCGCGTGAGGGCTACCACCAGGACTGGAATACGCTGATTTTCAACCTGGGGCGCAATGAGGTCTCCGCGTTCCTGATCGCCAGCGCGCTGGCATGGCTTGAGCGCTTCCACGTCGATGGCCTGCGCGTGGATGCCGTCGCTTCGATGCTCTACCGCGACTACTCGCGCAAGCACGGCGAATGGGTCCCGAACATCCATGGTGGCCGCGAGAACCTGGAATCCATTGCGTTCCTGCGCCGGGTCAACCAGCTGGTGGCCGAGCGCCACCCCGATTGCATGACCATCGCCGAGGAATCCACGGCGTGGCCGGGCGTGACCCGGCCGGTGGGCGAGGGCGGCCTGGGCTTCACCTTCAAATGGAACATGGGCTGGATGCACGACTCGCTGGAGTACATGTCACGCGACCCGATCCACCGCCGCTGGCACCACGGCGAGATGACCTTCAGCATGATCTACGCGTACTCGGAGAAGTACGTGTTGCCGCTATCCCACGATGAAGTCGTGCACGGTAAGCGCTCCCTGCTGGGGCGGATGCCAGGCGATGAATGGCAGCGGTTCGCCAACCTGCGCGCCTACTACGGGTTCATGTGGGGGCACCCGGGAAAGAAACTGTTGTTTACCGGCGGCGAGATCGCCCAACCGCACGAGTGGAACCACGATGCCCAGATTGCCTGGGACTTGCTCGATGCGCCGCTGCACCTGGGTATGCAGAAGCTGGTCCGGGACCTCAATCGCTTCTTCGGCACGACACCGGCCATGCACGCATGGGATACCGACCCGCGCGGTTTCCGCTGGGTGATTGGCGATGACGCCGAGCAGAGCGTGTTTGCGTGGCTGCGCTTTGCCGAGAACGGCAGGCCGGTGTTGGTGGTCAGTAACATGGTGCCGACCCCGCGGCACAGCTTCCGCATTGGCGTGCCCGAGGGCGGCCGCTGGCGCGAGGCGATCAATACGGATGCCGCCGAGTACGGTGGCTCCGGTGTCGGCAACGAGGGCGAGCGCCACGCCCAGGATGTGCCTTCGCATGGGTTTGACCGTTCGCTGGTCGTAAGCCTGCCACCCCTGGCCACGCTGATGTTCGTGGCCGACTAGAGAGGAACGCGATGCCCACTTTTCCCGAACGCATGCAGTCCGGATCGCCGTATCCGCTTGGCGCCAACTGTGACGGCATGGGGACGAACTTCGCCGTGTTCTCGGCGCACGCCGAGCGCATCGAGCTATGCCTGTTCGATCCCTCTGGAAAGCGCGAAATCGCCCGCTACGACCTGCCCGAATGCACGGATGAAGTCTGGCACGGGTACTTGCCCCGCGTCCGCGGTGGCACGCTGTATGGCTTTCGTGCCCATGGCCCTTACGCGCCCGAAGAGGGCCACCGTTTCAACCCGCATAAACTACTGCTGGACCCGTACGCCCGGTTGTTGCACGGCCAGGTGCGCTGGTCGGATGCGTTGCACGGTTACCGGGTATCTTCGCCGCGCGCGGATCTTTCCTTCGATCGCCGTGACAGCGCCGCCGCCATGCCGAAAGCAGTGGTGGTGGATGAACCCATGCACTGGACCCAGGGCAACCGACCACACACGCCCTGGAATGAGACGGTGGTGTACGAGACCCACCTGAAGGGATTCACCCGCAACCTCAAGCGCATTCGCCAGCATGAGCGTGGCACGTTCATCGCGTTGGCCGACCCGTATGTCGTGGATTACCTGGTCAAGCTGGGCGTCACCGCGGTGGAGCTCCTGCCGGTGCATGCGTTCCTCCAGGATCGCCGGCTGACCGAGATGAAACTGCGCAATTACTGGGGTTACAACACCCTGGCGTTCTTCGCGCCGGAACCGGCCTACCTGGCAGAGGGCGCGTTGAACGAGATCCGCGCGGCGGTACAGGCGCTGCACGCCGCGGGCATCGAGGTGATCCTTGACGTGGTCTACAACCACACCTGCGAAGGCAGCGAGATGGGCACCACCATGTCGTTTCGCGGCCTGGACAACAAGAGCTATTACCGGCTGATGCCGGATAACCCGCGTTACTGCATCAACGATACCGGCACCGGCAACACCGTGAACACGGCACACCCGCGTGTGTTGCAGCTGGTAATGGATTCCCTGCGCTACTGGGTGAATACCTTCCACGTCGACGGGTTTCGTTTCGACCTGGGCGTAAGCCTTGGGCGCGAGGAGGGCGGGTTCGATCCCAACTGTGGCCTATTCGATGCGATGCGCCAGGATCCGGTGCTGGCCAACGTGAAGCTGATTTCCGAACCATGGGATATCGGCCCGGGCGGCTACCAACTCGGCAACCACCCCCCCGGTTTCGCCGAGTGGAATGGCAAGTTCCGCGATGACGTGCGTAAGTTCTGGAAGGGCGATTCCAATATGCGCGGCATCCTGGCCGGCCGCCTGCAGGCCTCGGGCGAGTTGTTCGATCACCAGCGCCGCAAGCCCTGGGCCTCGGTGAACTTCCTCACCGCGCACGATGGCTTCACCCTGGAAGACCTGGTCAGCTACAACGACAAGCACAACCTCGCCAACGGCGAAGACAACCGTGACGGCGGTAACGATAACGAGAGCTATAACCACGGCGTGGAAGGGCCGACCGAAGATCCGGCGATCCGCCAGGCGCGTGACCGGGTCAAGCGGGCCATGCTATCCACGTTGTTCTTCTCGCATGGCACACCCATGTTGCTTGGCGGCGACGAGTTCGGCCGCACCCAGGATGGCAATAACAACGCCTACTGCCAGGACAACGAGATCTCCTGGTACGACTGGAAGTTGGCCACCTCTGATCGCGGCAAGGAGCTCACCGATTTCGTCGGCCGGCTTGTCCGGCTGCGCGAACAGCACCCAACCTTGCGCGCCGCGCACTTCCTTCGCGGTGACACCGATGTGCTCCCTGGCATTCGGGAGGTGGCGTGGTTCGACGAGAGCGGGTCGGAGATGACCCAGGAGACCTGGGGTTACACCGAGGGCCGCCTGCTGGCGCTGCGCCGCGCACAGGCGTATGGCGAGAAACGCGCGGATGTCACCCTGGTGATGATCAACGCGACGCCCGAGATGCATGTGTTCCACATTCCCCAGCCGGGCGTGGCATGGCGCCGCCGGTGCAACAGCGCGGAGCCCAACGCTCCCGAAGTGGCTTGGGCTGAGCCCACCATCGAAGTGGAAGGGCACAGCGTGGTGCTGCTCGCGGCGACCGTGCGGGTGGAGCAGGCATGAGCGCACGCTTCGCCCACGCCATGCCGTACGGTGCGCGGCCCCTGGGCGATGGAAACACGCGTTTTCGATTGTGGGCGCCCGATCTGGAATCCGTGGCGCTGGAGTGCCAGGACGGTCATGTCGCCACCATGCGTGCCCTGGACGATGGCTGGTTTGAATGTATCTGCCCGCGAGGCGCGGGTTGCGCCTACCGCTTTCGCCTGCGCGATGACCTTGCGGTACCGGATCCGGCGTCGCGACGGCAGTTGGATGGTGATGTGCATGGTTACAGCCTGGTCGTGGACCCTTCGGCCTACGAGTGGCGGCATGGCGATTGGCAGGGGCGGCCGTGGCATGAGACCGTGCTGTACGAACTGCATGTGGGTACGCTGGGCGGTTTCGCGGGCGTGGAGAAAGCGCTGCCCCAACTCGCCGCGCTCGGCATCACTGCCATCGAGCTGATGCCGGTGGCTGAGTTCGCGGGGGCGCGCAACTGGGGGTACGACGGCGTGCTGCCGTACGCCCCTGCCGCGGCATACGGCACGCCGGATGAGCTGAAGTCCCTTGTGGATACGGCGCACGGCCTCGGGCTCATGGTCTTTCTTGATGTGGTCTACAACCACTTCGGTCCCGAAGGGAACTACCTGCACGCCTACGCATCCGGGTTCTTCGATGAGGACGCCGATACGCCCTGGGGCTCGGCCATTGGCGTGTCGACACCCCAGGTGGGCGACTTTTTCGTGCACAACGCGCTGTACTGGATCGAGGAGTACCAGGTCGACGGGCTGCGGTTCGATGCGGTGCATGCCATCGGCAACCCGGGCTGGCTCTCGGCACTCGCGGCGCGGGTGCGCGCCGCGGTCGGCAACCGCCGCCAGGTGCACCTGGTGCTGGAAAACGAGGCCAACCAGGCGAACCTGCTGGGCCGTGGGCGCTTTGATGCGCAGTGGAACGATGATTTCCACAACGCGCTGCACGTCTTGCTTACCGGCGAGCAAGAAGGCTACTACGCGCACTACACGGCGCCGATGGAAAAGCTCCTGCGTTGCCTTCGCGAAGGCTTTGCGTTCCAGGGTGAGAAGTTCGCGGGGCGTCGCCGCGGTGAACCCAGTGGCCACCTGCCGCCCGCGCGCTTCGTCAACTTCCTGCAGAACCATGATCAGGTCGGCAACCGCGCGTTCGGCGAGCGGCTGACGACGCTGGTCGCGCCCGAGGTGGTGGAGGCGGCACTGGTACTGCTGCTTCTCGCACCGTTCGTGCCCATGCTGTTCATGGGGGAAGAGTGGGGTAGCCGCACACCGTTCCTGTTCTTTACCGACTTTCCCGACGAAGCGTTGCGTACCGCCGTGCGCGAAGGCCGGCGCAAGGAGTTCGCCGCGTTCACCCATTTCGCCGGTGAAGCGATTCCCGACCCCAACGACCTGGATACCTTCGAGCGCTCGATACCCGGTCACGACAGCGAGCGGGCGGAGGCGCGCATGGCACTCGTGCAGCGCTTGATCGCCCTGCGCGCCAGGCATGTCGCGCCACACATCGATGCCGCCACCAGCAGGGCGGCGGCTGCCCTCGGCGATAAGGCATTCACGGCGGCGTGGTCGCTGGGTAGCGCGGGCACCCTGTCCCTGTTTATCAATCTGGGCGACGCCGATGCGGCGGTGACCCATCCACCATCCCCTGCGGCAGCGTGGCTTTACGGCGATGCCGCAGATATCGCCTCGCTCTCACGCGGGCTGCTCCCCGCGTACCGCGCCCTTGCTTGCCTGGAGTCCTGACCGTGAACGCCCCCCTCGACGATCGCCTTGCGCTGCTGGCCGAACAAGCAGGCGTTGATGTGCACTGGCGCGATGCGCTGGATCGTCCCCAATCAGTGCCTGCCGGTACGCTGCGTGCGGTATTGCGTGCGCTCGGGCTGCCAGCGGATAACGCGGACGACGTCGAGGAGAGCCTGCACCGGCTCGAAGAAGAGCAGGCCGGCAGTTTTCTGCCACGGCTGATCACCGCGGACGTAGGGACGGACATCGTGGTGCCACCCGTGCCACGCGGCCGTACATGGAAGCTTCTTGGCGAGGGCGATGCCATGCTCGGTGAGGGTGAGCTGGCCTCCGGCGATAGCCGGCTCACGGCACCGCGCGAACCGGGTTATTACACGCTGTTTCTTGATGATGCCGAAGTTACGGTTGCCGTGGCGCCGCCACGTGCCTTCAGCGTCGCCGATGTGAAAGGGCTACACCGGCCGTGGGGCACGGCCGTGCAGGTCTCCGGCCTGCGCCGCCCGGGCGATGGCGGCATCGGTGATTTCACCGCGCTTACCCTGTGTGCGAGGGCGGCGGCAGAGAAGGGGGCGGACGCGCTCGCGATCAGTCCCGTGCACGCGTTGTTCGCGGCGGCACCGGAACGCTACAGCCCTTACGCGCCGTCGAGCCGGCTGTTCCTCAACGGACTTTACGTGGATCCGGTACAGACCAGTGGCGACCAGACGGTACGCGCGGTGATCGACACCCACAACCTGCGTCAGGAGCTTGCCGAGCTGGAGTGGCTGGAGCTTATCGACTGGCCGCGTGCGGCGCGTGCACGCATGACCATCCTTCGCTCCGTGTATGAATGGGCATCGGTGGATTTCGCCCACTCAGAGCGGTTCGCTGCGTTCCGCCGCGAGCAGGGCGAAGCGCTCGAACGCCACGCGCGCTTCGAGGCACTGCATGCTGACTTCACCGCGCATGGCCGCCCGGGCGGATGGCAGGGCTGGCCTTCCGCATTCCATGATCCCTCCAGCCCGGAGGTGGCTGCCTTCGCGCGCGAGCACTCGCGCGAGGTCGGCTTCCACGCGTGGCTGCAATGGCTTGCCGCACAGGGGCTTTCCGGTGCACAGAAGGCCGCGCGCGATGCGGGTATGAAAATCGGCCTGATCGCCGATCTCGCCGTCGGCGCGGATTCCGGTGGCAGCCACGCATGGGCGCACCAGTCCGAGATGCTCAGGGGGCTTTCCGTCGGCGCACCGCCCGATGCACTGAACCGGCTCGGCCAGGACTGGGGGCTTACGACGTTCTCGCCACGTGGCCTGCGCGATACCGGCTTCCGTGGCTTCATCGGCATGTTGCGCGCCGCCCTGGCGTATTCCGGCGGCGTGCGCATCGACCACATCCTGGGATTGAAGCGCCTGTGGATGGTGCCGCATGGCGCCGGCGCCACCGAAGGTGCCTACGTGCGCTATCCACTCCAGGACCTGCTGCGCCTCATCGCGCTGGAAAGCCACTTGCACCGTGCCATCGTCATTGGCGAAGACCTGGGTACCGTGCCGGCTGATTTTCGCCAGGCGATTGGCGAGAAGTGCGTGCTGGGCATCCGCGTGCTCTGGTTTGAACGCGCCGCCGATGGCGGTTTCATTTCACCGCACGAATGGTCCGCCACGGCGATGGCGACGACCAGCACACATGATGTCCCGACCGTCGCAGGGTGGTGGAGCGGCCGCGATATCGAGTGGCGCAAGAAGGCCGGGCTGGATGATCCGAACCTCGACGAAGTGGCCGAGCGCGAAGCCGACCGGCATCGCCTCTGGAGCGCCATGGTCGCGTCGGGCTCCGCGTGGAACGAGGACGCACCACCGGCGGCGGACGACATCTCGCCGGTGGTGGTGGCGGCCGCAAAACACGTGGCGCAGGCTCCGGCACCGGTTGCCATCTTTCCCGTAGAGGATGTGCTTGGCCTGCACGAGCAACCGAACCTGCCCGGCCCCACGGATGCCGTGCACCCGAACTGGCGACGGCGCATGCCCGATTCATCGTCCCGCCTGTTCGATGGACCCATAGCACATGCGGTGAGCGCGGCGATCGACCAGACCCGGAATCGCTCGTGAGCCCACCTCGCGCCCTGGCCCGACTCCAGTTCCACGCGGGCTTTACGCTGGACGATGCGGTGGGCGTGGTGGGCTACTACGCCCGCATGGGTGCCAGCCACCTTTACGCATCACCCATCCTGCGCGCCCGCCGGGGTTCCACCCACGGCTACGACGTGGTCGATTGCCACGAGGTGAACCCGGAAATCGGCGGCGAGGAAGCCTTGCGCCGGCTGGTGGCTGCTTTGCGCGAGCACGGCATGGGCCTTGTCCTGGATATCGTGCCTAACCACATGGGCATCGGCAGTGAGAACGCGTGGTGGATGGATGTGCTGCGCAACGGCCGCGAGAGCCGCTACGCCAGCTATTTCGATATTGATTGGCTTGCGCCTGATCCGCTGGTGCGAGGCCGTATCCTGTTGCCGATTCTTGGTGACGGATATGACGCGGTGCTGCGCGAAGGCCACCTTCGCCTGGGCAAGCGTGGCGATGCCTGGGTATTGCGCCTGTATGACGATTACCTGCCGTTATCGCCCGCGTCGGAGTCAGCCCTGGGCGATGATGCGTTACGCATGCACGACCCGAAGGATCACGAGGGCAGGGCACGCCTGCATGCGCTCATCGAAAAACAGCACTACCGCCTGGCGTTCTGGAAGCTGGCCAGCGACATGGTGAATTACCGGCGCTTCTTCGATATCAACGAACTGGCCGGCCTGCGCATTGAGCGTACGGCGGTGTTCGAGGACACGCACCGGACCATCTTCCGCCTTTACGCGGAAGGGCTTATCGATGGCGTACGTTGCGACCACGTCGATGGCCTCGCGGATCCGCGCCGCTATTGCCGGCAGCTGCGCCACCGGCTGGAACGCCTGCGTACGCAGCGTCCTGCCGGTGCGCCACGCGACGCCGCGTACCTCGTCGTGGAGAAGATCCTGGCCGAAGATGAAGCGCTGCGGCCTGACTGGCGCACGGACGGCACCACGGGCTACGAGTTCATGGACCAGGTATCGGCCGTGCTGCACGATGAGCGTGGTGAAGCTCCCCTGACCGGATTATGGCGCACGGTAACAGGGGATGCCGCGGATTTTGCAACGCAGGCCGTGCGCGCCCGCAGGCAAATCCTGGTCGACAGTTTTGAAGCGGAGCTGGACCGCACGGCGCGGGCGCTATTCGCCGCCGCGCGCGCCGACGTCGCGACGCGCGATGTATCCCAGGCGGCTATTCGCCGCGTGCTGATCGAATTGCTGGTGCATTTTCCGGTGTATCGCACGTACGCAGGTGGAGCGGGGCGTGACGCGTTCGATGAGTCGGTATTCGCGCGCGCCGTCGAGGGCGCGCTACGCACGTTGCGCCAGGAGGATGTCGACCTGCTGCACCTTGTCGCCCGCTGGCTTGGTGGGGAGGCGCCGCGCGCGTTGCCGCCGGGGCCCGTGCGCCGCGCACGGGAGCGTGCGATCGCCGTGTTCCAGCAGGCGACCTCGCCCGTCGCAGCGAAGGCCGTGGAAGATACGGCGGGCTATCGTTATGGCCGCCTGCTCTCGCGCAATGAAGTGGGCGTCGACGCGGCGCGCATGGCGATCCCGCCCGCGGTGTTCCACGCCCGCTGCCATGAGCGGCAGGCGGCCTTACCGCATACCTTGCTGGCAACCGCGACACATGATCACAAGCGCGGAGAAGACCTGCGTGCGCGGCTGGCCGTTCTCTCGGAGGTGGCCGAGCGCTGGGTGATCACCGTGGAGCGGTGGCGAATGCGCCACGCGGCGTTTCGCCAGCGGGCAGAGGGGCGCATGGCACCGTCCGCGTCCGACGAGGTCATGCTCTACCAGATGCTGGTCGGCGCGTGGCCGCTGGGCCTGGCACCCGATGATGATGAGGGGCTGGAGCTGTTCGCCACACGCATAGCCGCGTGGCAACGCAAGGCCTTGCGCGAGGCCAAGCGCTGGACACGGTGGACGTCGCCGAACGAGCCGTATGAGGATGCGTGTGAGGATTTTCTAAGGGCCATGCTGTCAGGCGGCGCCGCGGAAGAGCTGCACGCCTTCGCCGAATACATTGCCACGCCGGGCGCCGCCAATGGCCTGGCCCAGGCCGTGCTGCGGCTGACCACCCCTGGCGTGCCCGATCTTTACCAGGGAACCGAGTATTGGGATTTCAGCCTGGTGGATCCGGATAACCGCCGGCCGGTGGATTTCCTGGCGCGCTCGGCTTCCCTGGAGCGGGAGTCCGCCCCGATCGATGCGGTTTGCTCGTGGCGCGATGGCGCGCTGAAGCAATCGGTGATCGTGCGCCTGCTGTGTGCCCGGAAGGCGCATCCCGAGCTGTTCGCGCGGGGTACCTACCGGGCGCTGGAGGCGAAGGGGCCGGCGGCCGACAAGGTCCTGGCGTTCGTCCGCGAGCACCGCGGGCAAAAGCTGGTCGTGGCGGTGGGGCGCCACCTCGCGCCCTGGCTCGCCGGCAGTTCGGCACCGGCCCTTCCGGCCGAGCGCTGGCAAGGCACATCGCTGGAGCTGCCCGCCGGCAGGTGGTCCAGCCTGCTGGGCGGGGAGAAGAGGGAGGGGGGCGTGGCCCCTGCGGCCGAGCTGTTTGGCGACCTGACCGTCGCCGCCTGGAAAACCATGTAGGAGCGCGCTTGCGCGCGATGGGTGCTGGCCGCAAGCCCGAATCGCGCACAAGCGCGCACCTGCAGGGGCCGGAGTGCTCCCGCGGCTCAGCCGCCCAGGTCGCGCACCAACTGGATGTAATCCTGCATGGCCTGCTGCCGCGGCGTGCCGCTCAGCTTGGCCCAGGCCTCGTACTTGGCCGTGCCCACGAAATCGAAGAAGCCAGGCTTGTCGCCGTGTACGTCCCCCTCAGAGCCCTGCTTGTACAGGGCATAGATACGCAGGAGGGTGTCGTTATCCGGCCGGTGCCCGAGCCGGGTGATATCCAGCGACGCCTGTTCGAACTGGCTCTGAAGGTCGTCTGGCATGCGGGCGGGCTGGCGTGGTGCGGTAGGTTAGGGGGCTTGTAGCACGCGTGCCGAAACCTGTCCATTGGGCAGTGCCGGAGCGCGGCACGCTGTATCATGCCGGTTTCGCGACCGAGGTATCCCATGGCCCACGCGCCCGTCCCCGTCCTCACCATCGACGGCCCCTCGGGCTCTGGCAAGGGCACCATCAGCCGCCTGGTCGCCGAGAAGCTCGGCTGGCGCATGCTTGATTCCGGCGCGCTGTACCGGGCGGTGGGCTACGCCGCAGGCGCCGAGGGCATCGATCTCTCCGACGAGGAGGCCGTGACCCGCTGCGCCCAGCACATCAAGATCCGCTTCCAGGCCAGTCCCGATGGCGGTGAGACCCACGTACTGGTCAATGGCCACGACGCCACGGACGAACTACGCACGGAAACGGCAGGCGCCGCCGCCTCGGCCATCGCCGTGATTCCCTCGGTCCGGCAGGCCCTGGTGGACCTGCAGCTGGCTTTCCGCAAGGCCCCGGGCCTGGTGGCCGATGGCCGGGACATGGGTACGGTGATTTTCCCGGATGCCCCGTTCAAGGTCTTCCTGACCGCCAGCGCCGCCGAGCGCGCGAAAAGGCGCTATAAGCAGTTGAAGGATAAGGGGCTCAGCGTTACACTTGCAGGCCTGCAACGGGAAATCGAGGCCCGCGACCAGCGTGATGCGTCGCGGCCCGTCGCCCCGTTGAAGCCCGCCGAGGGCGCCGTCGTCATCGATACGACCGGCATGCCCATCGAGGTGGTGGTAGCAAACGTTTTCGCCGTGGTGCGCCCGTAGGGCGCATTCGGCACATCGCCCGCGCAGTGTGCGCGGGTTCTTGGCAACGGTGCCCGGGGGCTCCATGTATGTGGCCCCTCCGTAAGCACCCACAACCGGTGGGTCCCTCGTCCGCTCGCGTTCACTGATGCACGCTTGCGCCGGGTACGGCCTTTCATAACCCTGGAATCAACATGACTGAAAGTTTTGCCGAACTGTTTGAACAGAGCCAGCAGGCCATTTCGAAGCTGAAGCCCGGCTCCATCGTCACCGGTATCGTTGTGGAAATCCGCAATGACGTGGTGGTGATCAACGCTGGCCTGAAGAGCGAAGGCATTGTTCCTATCGAGCAGTTCAAGGACGAGAACGGCGCTCTCGAAGTAGAGGTTGGTGACGAAGTCAAGGTCGCGCTTGACGCGCTCGAAGACGGCTTCGGCGAAACCAAGCTCTCCCGTGAGAAGGCCAAGCGTTCGATGGTGTGGGACGACCTCGAGCAGGCGTTCGACAAGGAAGAGACCATCACCGGCAAGATCTCCGGCAAGGTCAAGGGCGGCTTCACGGTCGATATCAAGGATGTCCGCGCGTTCCTGCCGGGCTCCCTGGTCGACGTGCGTCCGGTCCGTGACCCCGTCTACCTCGAGGGCAAGGACCTCGAGTTCAAGATCATCAAGCTCGACCGCAAGCGCAACAACGTGGTCGTCAGCCGTCGCGCCGTCGTCGAGACCGAGTTCTCCGAAGAGCGCGAGAAGCTGCTTGAGCGCCTCACCGAGGGCGCGGTCGTCAAGGGTGTGGTCAAGAACCTCACCGATTACGGCGCGTTCGTCGACCTCGGCGGCATCGATGGCCTGCTGCACATCACCGACATGGCGTGGAAGCGCGTCCGTCACCCGTCGGAAGTCGTCAACGTTGGCGACGAGCTCGACGTTCGCGTGCTGAAGTACGACCGCGAGCGCAACCGCGTTTCGCTCGGCCTGAAGCAGCTGGGCGACGATCCGTGGGTTGCCATTGCCCGCCGTTACCCGGTTGGCAGCCGCCTGTTCGGCAAGGTTTCGAACGTGACCGATTACGGTTGCTTCGTCGAGATCGAGCCGGGCGTGGAAGGCCTGGTGCACGTGTCCGAAATGGACTGGACCAACAAGAACGTCAACCCGGCCAAGGTCGTTCAGGTCGGTGACGAGACGGAAGTCATGGTCCTGGACGTGGATGAAGAGCGTCGCCGCATCTCGCTGGGCATCAAGCAGACCCGCTCGAACCCGTGGGAAGCCTTCGCCGCCATGCACAAGAAGGGCGACAAGGTGTCCGGCCAGATCAAGTCGATCACCGACTTCGGCATCTTCATCGGTCTCGATGGCGGTATCGACGGCCTCGTCCACCTGTCCGACATCTCGTGGCAGGCCTCGGGTGAAGACCTCGTTCGCAACTTCAAGAAGGGCGACGAAGTGGAAGCCGTGGTGCTCGCCGTGGATCCGGAGCGTGAGCGCATCTCGCTTGGTATCAAGCAGATGGAGCAGGATCCGTTCGGTCAGTTCATGGCCACGAACCCGCGCGGCACGGTCCTGACCGGTACGGTCAAGGAAGTGGACGCCAAGGGTGCGCTGGTTGACCTGGGCGAAGGCGTCGAGGGCTACATCCGTGCCAACGACATCGCCAAGGAACGCGTTGAAGACGCCACCCTGCACCTGAAGGTGGGTGACGCTGTCGAGGCGAAGTTCACGGGCATGGATCGCAAGGGCCGCCAGCTGCAGCTGTCGATCCGCGCGAAGGACGAGGAAGAGCTGGCCGATACCATGGCTGACTACCAGTCCGCTGCCGGTGGCACGACCAAGCTCGGCGCGCTCCTCAAGGAGCAGATGAACAAGGCCGACTAAAAAGTCGGAGTGAGGGGCGGGAAATCCGCCCCTCACTGTTGTAACCTGTTGTTTGCGTCAGCTTTATCGAAGAACCAGGGGACCCATGACCAAGTCGGAACTGATCGAGGCGCTGGCGCGGCGCCAGACCCACCTTGCCTTCAGCGATGTGGAACTTGCCGTCAAGAGCGTGCTCGAACAGATGAGCCATGCCCTTTCCACGGGCGAGCGCATCGAGATTCGCGGCTTTGGCAGCTTCGCGCTGCACTTCCGTCCGCCGCGCATGGGGCGCAACCCCAAGACCGGTGAGGCGGTAGCCCTGCCGGGTAAGCATGTGCCTCATTTCAAGCCGGGCAAGGAACTACGCGAACGCGTAAACCTGGCCCTCGAAGACGCCGCTTCCTAAGCGGCGTTTTTTTTGGGCGCAACCTTTGGCCCGGAAAACTGTACAAATTCCAAACCGTTCTGCCCCAACCCTTTCATGATTCGGGTACAGTCGCCGGATGCGTCTGATCGCCATACTTTTCCTGCTGTTGTTCGTGGCCGCCGGCATCATTTTCGGCGCGCTCAATGCCGACCTCGTGCCCTTTGATTTCGGGTTCGCCCGTGCATCCCTGCCAAAGGGCGGTGCCATGCTCGCCTTCCTGCTGGCTGGCTGGGTGCTGGGTGGCCTCACGGCCTGGGTGGGGACCTCGTTCGCCCACCAGCGCAAACGCCGCCGGGCCCTCGGCGAGCGCAAGGTAGCCAGCGCGAAAGCCGCATGAACCCGATCTGGTTGTTGGCGCTCGTACCGCCTATCGCATTCGCCTGTGGCTGGTGGCTGGCACGCCGTACCGATGCCCGGCGCTCTGGCGCCCGCGTCAACGAGCTTTCCTCCGACTACTTTCGTGGCCTGAACTACCTGCTCAATGAGGAGCAGGACAAGGCGCTCGAAGTGTTCCTGCGCCTGGCGGAGTACAACCGGGACACCGTCGAGACGCACCTGGCCCTGGGTAACCTGTTCCGCAAACGCGGCGAGGTCGACCGGGCCATCCGCCTGCACCAGCACCTCGTATCGCGCCAGGGCCTGTCCGATGAGATGAAGACGGTCGCCTTGCTTGAGCTCGGCGAGGACTACATGCGTGCGGGGTTGCTCGATCGGGCCGAAACGCTGTTTTCCGATCTGGTTGCCATGGATGCGCTGGCGCCATCGGCGCTGCGCCATCTCATCGCGATTTACCAGCACGAACGCGAATGGCACAAGGCCATCGACCACGCCCGCCGGCTCGAGGCCATGACGGGTGAGGAAGAGGTCGCCATGATCGCCCAGTTTTACTGCGAGCTTGCAGAGCAGTCGCGCCAGCACGGCGCTCGCACCGAGGCGCGCGAGTACATTCGCGAAGCGTTTGCCTGCCAGGCCGATTGCGTCCGCGCGCACATGATCGCTGGTCGCTTGTCGTCGGAAGACGACGACATGCCCAGCGCGATCGCTTCCTACGAGGCGGCGATCGCAGCGGATATCGCGTTCGTGCCCGAAATCCTGCCGCCGCTGTTGCATTGCTATGCGCGCTCACAGCAGATGGATAGGGCAGAGGCGTTCCTGCGCGAGATCATGGTGCGTTACCACGGCATCTCGCCGGTGCTCGCGCTCACCCGCCTTTATGAAGGGCGCGATGGCGAGCGCACGGCGATTGATTTCCTGACCGGCCAGCTGCGTAAGCGGCCTTCGGTACGCGGCCTCATGGCGCTGATTGATGCCACCATGGACAAGGTGTCGGGCGAGGCGCGCGAGAACTACCTGATCCTGCGCGACCTGACCCGCAAGCTGCTGGAAGGCCAGGCCATGTACCGCTGCAGCCGCTGCGGGTTCGGAGCAAAAGCGCACCACTGGCAGTGCCCGAGCTGCAAGAACTGGGGCACCGTGCGGCCCATCCACGGTGTCGCCAACGAATGAGCCTGTCGTTGCCCGACCCGCACCTGTTCGCCGCGGGCTGCCTGCTTGTCGCTTTCCTCGTGTCGTTCGCCAGCGTGCGGGCGGCGATCGCCTATGCCCACCGCAAGGGCATGCTCGATGCGCCAGGGCAGCGGCGCTCGCATAGCGTGCCTACGCCGCGTGGGGGCGGCATTGGCATCGTCATCGGTACGTTGGTGGGAATGCCGGCGGCCTTGTTGCTCCTGCCGCCATCGCCGGGCGCCGGGGTGGTTGGTGCGTTCACGGTCGGGGTGATCGCCATCGCCGCCATTGGCTGGCTGGACGACCATGGCTCGCTGCCGATCAAGCCACGCCTCCTGATCCAGGTTGCCGCCACCCTGCTTTTTTGCGTGGCAGTGTCCAGCCAGACCGCCAGCATGTGGTGGGCGGCCCCGTTAGTTCTTGCGGGGGTGTGGTGCATCAACCTACACAATTTCATGGACGGGATAGACGGCATGGCCGCCATCCAGGCCATGTTCTTCGGCGGGGCCACGGCCCTTGTCGCGGCGAGCGCGGGCGCCTACGGGATCGGCATTGCCGCGGCGGCGCTGGATGCCGCGGCCCTGGGTTTCTGGTGGTTCAATCGTTCCCCGGCCCGCATCTTCATGGGGGATGTGGGTAGCGCCACGGTCGGGTTCATCGTCTTCGCCCTGACCGCCATGCTTTGGGCATGGCGTACCGACCTGTTATGGCCTGAACTTATCCTGTCCTCGGTATTCGTCATCGACGCGACCTTGACGCTGCTCGTGCGAATCCTGCGCGGTGCTCGCTGGTACACTCCTCATCGCGAGCACCTGTACCAATGGCTCGTGAGGCGGGGGGAAACCCATACGCGGGTCGCTACGGGCTACCTGGTCTGGAACCTTTTCGTTTGTGTACCCAGCGCATGGATCGCGCTCCGCCATCCGGCGGTGGCGCCCGCATGCTGCGGGGTGTCCTACCTGCTGGGGGCAGCGGCCTGGCGTACTGGCAAGCGGTCGTGCTTGCGTCGAAGGGAGCGACATGTTTCTGCGTAAATTCATAGGCATCATCCACCCGCGCACCGCCGTCGTCGCGCACGACCTGGCCATGGCGGCCTTCGCATGGTGGATTGCGAAATCGCTGCGTTACGCGCTGATGCCCGAATCCGCGCCCGTTACCTACCTGCCCATGGAATTTCCGCTGGTCCTCCTGGTGCAGGGTGCGGTGTTCAACTGGACAGGGCTCTATAAAGGCGTTTGGCGTTTCGCCAGCCTTCCGGATCTGTGGAACATCATCAAGGCCACGGTGATCGGCTCGCTGATCATCGGCCTTGCCATGGTCATGTACGCGCGCCTCGATGGCGTGCCGCGCTCCGTGCTGCTGGTGTACCCGGTGGTGCTGGTCGTGCTGCTGGGCTTGCCGCGCCTCAGTTACCGGTTCTGGAAGGACAGCCGCATTGACCTGTTCCAGTCGGTGCCTACCAAGCGCGTGCTGATCGTGGGTGCCGACCGCGCGGGCGATGCACTGGCGCGTGACCTGCGCCGCGACAGCCGCTACAGCGTTATCGGCTTCGTGGACGATAACCTCGCCTTGCGTGGTGCGCAGATCGGCGGCGTGCCTGTGCTGGGTACGGTGGACCAGTTGGCCGAACTCTCCAAGGCCGTGGCGGTGCAGATGCTGCTGATCGCCGTGCCGGGTGCCACCACGGCGCAGATGCGCCGCATCGTGGCGTTCTGCGAAAGCACGGGCTTGCCGTTTCGCACGGTGCCGCGCCTGGAAGATGTCGTCGCCGGTCGCGCGCAGTTCAATGAGATCAAGGAAGTGGCGATCGAGGATCTGCTCGGCCGCGACGCGGTGGAGCTCGACTGGACGGCCATCCGCGAGACCATCAGTGGCCGCCGTGTGCTGGTCACCGGTGGCGGCGGTTCCATCGGTTCGGAGCTATGTCGCCAGGTCGCCCGCCTGGGCGCGGCGTCGCTGACCGTCGTCGAAATGTCCGAGTACAACCTGTACCGCATCGGGCAGGAGCTCACCTCGGCGTATCCCGAGCTGATTTTCAACGGCGTGCTTACGGACGCCCGTGAATCGATGGCTGTGAACCGCCTGTTCGAGGAAACCCAGCCGCAGATCGTTTTCCATGCTGCCGCCTACAAGCACGTGCCCATGCTGCAGGGGCAGCTGCGCGAAGCGTTCCGTAACAACGTGGTGGGTACCCGCGTGGTGGCCGATGCCGCCGTGCGTTGCGGCGCCGAGACCTTCGTGCTGATTTCCACTGACAAGGCGGTGAACCCGACCTCGGTCATGGGTGCCTGTAAGCGCATGGCGGAGATCTGGTGCCAGAACCTCGCGGCGCATACTTCGACACGTTTTATCACCGTGCGTTTCGGTAACGTCCTGGATTCGGCGGGTTCGGTGGTGCCGCTGTTCCGTCGGCAGATCCGCCAGGGCGGCCCGGTGACCATTACCCACCCGGAGATTTCGCGTTACTTCATGACCATTCCCGAGGCCTGTCAGCTGATTCTGCAGGCGGCCACGCTGGGGAAGGGTGGTGAGATCTTTGCGCTGGATATGGGCGACCCGGTGAAGATCCGCGACCTGGCTGAACAGATGATCAGGCTCGCGGGCAAGCGTCCCGGTTCTGACATACAGATTGTCTACACAGGTTTGCGTTCGGGCGAGAAACTGTTCGAAGAACTGTTCCACCCGCTGGAGAATTACACGAGTACGACCCACGCCAAGATCTTCCAGGCCCAACACCGCCAGGTCTCGTGGGATCTGCTGCAAACGCAATTGGGCCGCGCCGAAGAAGCGGTGTGGGCCTTTGACGAAGAAACCCTGCGTCGGTGCGTATCGCAGCTGCTGCCCTCGTTCCGCTGGAGCGAGCCACAGGTCGATAACGTGCTGCCGCTTCGCCGCAACGAAAGTGGAGACATCGCATGACCCAACCCCTGCGCACGGTGGTATTTCCGGTGGCTGGCCTCGGTACGCGCTTCCTTCCCGCGACCAAGGTGGTAGCCAAGGAGATGCTCCCGGTGCTCGACCGCCCGCTCATCCAGTACGCCGTGGATGAGGCCGTCGACGCCGGTGCCGACACGCTGGTGTTTGTCACCAACCGTTACAAGCACGCCATCGCCGACTATTTCGACAAGGCTTACGAGCTGGAAGAAAAGCTGGCGGAAAAGAACAAGGAAGAGCTGCTCGGCATCCTTCGCGGCATCCTGCCGCCGCGCGTCCGCTGCGTGTTCGTGACCCAGCCCGAGGCCCTTGGCCTGGGCGATGCGGTCCTGCGCGCCAAGGCCGTGGTGAACGAGGAATACTTCGGTGTGATGCTGCCGGATGACCTTATCTGGACGAAGGGCCGTGGCGCCTTGGGCCAGATGTCCGACCTGGCCTACAAGGAGCACGCCGGCGTGATCGCCGTCGAGGAAGTGCCCGAGAACGAGACTGACAAGTACGGCGTGGTGAAGCTCAGCGCCGAGCTCAACGATCGCACGGGCCGTATCGAACACATGGTGGAGAAGCCGAAGCCGGCCGATGCACCGTCGAACCTTGCCGTGGTTGGCCGCTACGTGCTGCCGCGTGAGATTTTCGGCTTCCTGGAGCGCACGCGCGCGGGCGCCGGTGGCGAGATCCAGCTCACCGACGCGATCGAGAACCTGCTGAAAGACAAGGGCCAGGTGCTGTCGTACAAGTTCGAAGGCACGCGCTTCGATTGCGGTAACAAGGCGGGCCTGGTACGGGCTACGCTGGCGATGGCTCTGGAAGATCCGAAGCTGGCGCCGATCGTTCGCGAATACGCGGCGATGTAAGACAGAAAGCCCGGCTATCGCCGGGCTTTTTTTTGCAGGAGCCCACCCTGTGGGCGACATCTTTCGCAGCGGCGCCGCAGGTGTCGTTGCACCAACGCGAACTGCATCAGTTGCAAGGTGAACTCCTACATCTGCGGGTCAGCGCACCGGCAGCGTCGGCAGGAACTTCGGCCGCTGGAACGCATTCGCCTTCTGCTCCACGCCATAGGCGATCGCGATAAGCGTGGGCTCACTCCACTTCGCACCGAAGAACACGATGCCGACCGGTAGCTCGTGGGCGAAAGCGACGGGCAGGGTGATCGACGGATAACCCGAAATGGCGGCAGGCGCGGATACGCCGCCGACGGTCGGATCGCCGCTGACCACGTGGTCTCCCAGGACGAGATCGTTCACGAACGCCGGGCCCCAGCTCGGTGCGAGCAGCGCATCGAGGTGATCCTTCTTCAGCGCCGCGTCGATGCCTTCCGGGCCCGCCAGGCGCTTGTTCTTCTCGACGATCTCCTTGTACTTCGGATCGTCGAGGTCGCCCTTTTCCTGGGCCATGAGGAACAGCTCCTGGCCGAACCACGGCATCTCCTGGTCCTTGTGCGCCTCGTTGAAAGCAATAAGGTCGGCCAGCGTTTTCATGGGCTGGTTGGGGCGCGTGGCTAGGTACGCGGCGATGTCGTGCTTGAACTCGTACAGCATCACATCGAGCTCATGCTCGCTCAGTTCCTTCAGGTGCGGGATCTCGACGTTATCGATCACGGTAGCGCCCTGCGCCTTCAGCAACGCGATGGTCTTTTCCAGTGCGGCATCGGCATTCGGTTCGATGCCGGCGAGCTGGCGGACGACACCGATGCGCTTGCCACGCAGTGCGTTCGGGTCGAGGTACTTCGTGTAATCGGTGGCGTGTTTGTCGGCGTCTTTCGTCGCGGGGTCGCTCGGGTCACTGCCGGCAATGGCGCTCAGTACGGTGGCGGCATCGGCCACGCTGCGGGCCATGGGGCCGGCGGTGTCCTGGCTGTGCGAAATGGGGATGATGCCCGTGCGGCTGACGAGCCCAACGGTGGGTTTGATGCCCACCAGCCCGGTCATGGAGGCCGGGCAGATGATCGAGCCATCGGTTTCGCTGCCGATGGCGACAGTGGCAAGGCCAGCGGCCACGGCGGAACCGGAACCTGCGCTGGAACCGCAGGCGTTGCGATCGAGCACGTACGGGTTGAGTGTGAGGCCGGCGCGCCCCGTCCAGCCGCTGGTGGCGTGGTTGGAGCGGATGTTCGCCCACTCGCTGAGGTTGGCCTTGCCCAGGATCACCGCACCGGCCTTGCGTAGCCGGGCGGCGACGGCCGAATCCTTCGGTGCGGTGCTGCCCGCCAGGGCCAGCGAGCCGGCCGTGGTCTGCATGCGGTCGCCAGTGTCGATGTTGTCCTTCAGCAGGATAGGAATGCCGGCGAGCGGCCCTTTGCCTTTGCCGCTGGTCTTGCCGGCGATGGCCAGCGCATCGGGGTTCGTCTCAAGCACGGCATTGACCCGCGGGCCGGCCTTGTCGATCGTCGCGATACGGTCCAGGAAGAGCTGGGTCATGCCGGTGGGCGTGAGCTCGCCGCGGGCATAGGCTTGTTTGAGCATGGCGATGGAGGCGAACGCATCGTCTTCGCTGGTATCGCGCGCGTGGGCGGCGAGCGGAAGCAGGAGTGCGAGCGCGACGACGAGCGCGTGGCGGTGCTGCGGCATAAGGTCTCTCCCCCGGTAGTCCGGCCGATGGTAGCCCAGCGGCTCCATGCCGTGTGGCTATACTCAGGCAACACCCAAGGTGGACCCCAGGGGAGCAGGCGGATGCGACGTTCGTTCGGATGGACCGTGCTGGCAGTGTTCGCGTTCGCGTGTGCGGCGCACGTCAAGGCGCAGGAGGCGGCCCCTGTGCCCGATACGCTGGAGCAGCGCATTGCCGCCTGTGCCAGCTGCCATGGTCCCCACGGCGAAGGTGGCCATAACGCCTTCAATCCCCGTCTGGCCGGCAAGCCCGCCGGCTACCTGCTTCGCCAGATGCAGGATTTCCAGAAGGGCCTGCGCCACTACGAGATCATGGAGTACATGGTCGCGCCGCTGGATGAGCCGTACATGCGCGAGATCGCAGCGTACTTCGCCGGCCAGCAGGTGCCGTACGAGAAGCATCCGACCCCGGCTATGTCACCCGCGGCCATGGCGCGCGGTGAGCAACTGGTCACGAAGGGCGATGCGGCGAAGGGTGTGCCCGCATGCATGGCATGCCACGGCCCGAACCTCACGGGCGTGCAGCCCGATATCCCGGGCCTGGTCGGCCTCCCATACGACTATGTCAGCGCGCAACTAGGCTCATGGCGCACCAACACACGCAGCACGACAGCGCCCGACTGCATGGCCACCGTGGTCAGTCGCCTGACGGATGCAGACATCAGCGCCGTCTCGGCGTGGCTGGCCTCGCGCCCCGTGCCGCCCGACGCGCACGCGGAGCCCGCCGGGAGCGTCAAGCCGCCCCTGCGTTGCGGCGTACTGGGAGGCTGACCCGATGAAGACCACCCTCCAGATCGCCGCGCTGCTGGTAGCTCTCATCACCTGCAGGAGCGCGCTTACGCGCGATGCTCTTGCCGAAGGCCAGTACCTGACCACCATCGGCGATTGCGCGAGCTGCCACACCGCCCGCAACGGCAAACCCATGGCGGGTGGCCGCGTGGTGCCCACGCCGTTCGGCGCCATCCCATCGCCCAACCTCACGCCCGATCACGAGACCGGGCTGGGCACATGGCGTGCCGAAGATTTCTACCAGGCACTGCACAGCGGCAAGGCGCACGACGGCACGTCACTGTATCCGGCGTTCCCGTTCACCTCGTACACCAAGGTGACCCGGGCCGATAGCGATGCGATGTTCGCCTATCTGAAATCGCTGCCCGCGGTGCGCAACCCTGATACGCCGAACACGTTGCGCTGGCCGTACCGTATGCGCTCGCTCATGGCGTCGTGGCGGTTGATGTACTTCGACGAGGGTGAGTACCAGCCCGACCCGAAGCAATCCGCGCAGTGGAATCGTGGTGCTTACCTCGTCCAGGGCCTGGGCCACTGCAACGAATGCCACGCCAACCGCAACAGCTTCGGCGCGATGGTGACCGATCCCTTCCTCGCCGGCGGCCTTATCCCGGTGCAGAACTGGTACGCGCCCGACCTGTCGATGGGTCCGGAGGGTGGCCTTGCCGGCTGGAGCGAAGCCGATGTGGTGGCACTGCTTAAAACGGGCAGGTCATCGAAGGGCAGCGCACTCGGGCCCATGGCAGAGGTGGTGCTCAAGAGTACGCAGCACCTCACCGACGACGACCTCGCTGCCATCGCCACCTACCTTAAGACGTTGCCGCCGCGCGCCCCGGTGCGTCAGCGTGGCAACGCCGTGGATGCCGCACAGGTGGCCCAGGCGGGGCAGAAGGTATACGCGCAGCACTGCGCGGACTGCCATGGCGCCGACGGCCGCGGCAAGGGCGATGCGTACCCGCCGCTCGATGGCAATGTCAGCGTGACCGAGCCGACCGGCATCAACGCGATCCGTGTGGTGCTCTCCGGCGGGTTCGCGCCGGCCACGGCATCGCATCCGCGCCCTTACTCCATGCCACCCTTCGCGCAGGTGCTTACCGACGATGATGCGGCGGCCGTGGTTACGTACATCCGCCATGCGTGGTCGAACCGTGCGTCATCGGTGTCGCCAAACGATGTGCGTGCTTACCGGTCGACGCCGGGCGGTATCTGAAGCACCTCATCCGCCATCGCCTGCCAGGTCGCGAAGTTCCACGAGCCGCGGGCCTGGCCGGAGGGTGAGGGAAGTACCCACGCGTTCGCGCCACCGAAGCGTTCGCGCTGCCGTCCGGTCGCAATGCCCTTGCCGAGCGCGGCCATGCCCGCCTGCTTGCTGGTGAAGGCGATGACGCGTGGCGCGAACGCCTGGACCTTCGTGCGCAGCGCTTCAACATCGAATGCATCGCGCGGCAGCTGATTATCGTTACCGTGATGATATTTCGCGAGGTCGGTAAAGCCGATGCCAAAATCCGGCATCAGCGGGTACTCCGCTGGCGCGAACAGGCGCGGCGTCAGCCCCACGGCATGCAGTGCGCGCCAGAACATGTTGCCCGGATGCGCGTAATACGCCCCATCGCGTGCGGAGCGCGTGCCCGCCGCCGTGCCGCAAAATACAACGCGCAGCCCCGGCTCAAGCACGTCGGGCAGGATGTGTTGTGCGGAATCGGCATCGCTCATACGGCTACTTTAACCTGCGTTTGATGCGCCACAACAAAGCCTCGACATACGGGCCGTTAGGGTAGGGGCCCATGAACTCCTCCGACTGGATGCCCGACATCTCGCATCCGTGGACGCGTTTTGCGCTGGTGATTATCATCGCGCTCGTGGTCGCGGGCCTCATCCACCGCGCAGCCGACGCGTTATTGCGCCGGTTCGCGATACGCCACCCCATGGGCGCAAGCATCGTGGCCAGGGCGAACACGCCGCTGGAAGCGATCGTGCCGCTGGCCATGGTGCTGCTGGCCTTTCGCGTGGCCCCTGACGAGCCCGCCCGGCTGATTGATGGGCTGGAACATCTGCTGGGCGTGTGCCTGATTGGCGCATGTACATGGTTTCTCGTGCGCTGTATCGGTGCGGTCGAAGCCACGGTGTCGCGCTTCAATCCGATCGACCTGGAGGACAACCTGCGTGCCCGGCGCTTGCAGACGCAATCGCGCGTTCTTGCGCGAACGGGCATGGTGGTGACCGTTGTTCTGGGTATCGGCGTTGCCCTGATGACATTTCCGGTCGTTCGTCAGTTCGGCGCAAGCCTGCTGGCTTCGGCGGGTATCGCGGGCATCGCGGTGGGCCTTGCCGCCAAACCGGTGCTGGGCAACCTCATCGCCGGCATCCAGATCGCACTGACCCAGCCCATCCGCATCGACGATGTCGTGATCGTCGAGGGTGAATGGGGCAAGGTGGAGGAGATCACCAGCACCTACGTGGTGGTGAAGATCTGGGACGAGCGGCGGATGATCGTGCCGCTGCAGTACTTCATCGAAACCCCGTTCCAGAACTGGACGCGCACGTCGTCGCAGATCCTCGGCTCGGTGCTGCTGTGGTTCGACTATGGCCTGCCCCTGGAGCCGCTGCGCGGCGAGATGGAGCGCATCTGCAAGGGCGCGCCCGAATGGGATGGTCGGGTCATGGTGATGCAGGTGGTGGACAGCAACGACAAGGGCATGCAGATCCGTGCGCTGGTCAGTTCGTCCAACTCCGGCAAGTCGTTCGACCTGCGCTGCAAGGTGCGCGAAGGCCTCATTGCGTTCGTCCGCCGCGAATTCCCGGCCTACCTGCCACGCCTGCGCGGCGACCTCGAAAGCCAGGTCCGCGGCGTCGAAGGTGCCCCCGTCCCTTTCACCGCCAAACGAGCTGGGTAGGCATCGGGATGCGCCTGCGCGCCACGTGACGGCGCGCGGCCTTATCGCGCGCACCCAGACGTCTGTAGGAGCGCGCTTGCGCGCGATCCCGGGTATGACAAGGCTGATCGCGCACAAGCGCGCCCGTACAAGAGCGGGCGCGTGCCAGCGGTATAGTGTCCGCCATCAGGCACGCCGCCCGGAGCTTTAGCCATGTCCAGCAACGAACACACCCCTGAACACGCTGCCCACCGCTGGTTCGCAAAAAGTCTCGATGACCTGGGCCACGCCGAACGCCACCTGCTCGATCGCCTGATGCAGCGCAAGCTGGTTACGGAGAACATCAACGAGGTGTTCCGCGATGACATGAGCTTCGGCGAGCGCCTGGCCGACAAGGTCTCGCGCTTTGGCGGCTCGTGGACCTTCATCATCGTGTTCGCGCTGATCCTGCTGGCCTGGACGGGGGTGAACAGCTGGGTGCTGCACAAGCCGTTCGATCCGTACCCGTACATCTTCCTCAACCTGATGCTGTCGATGCTGGCTGCCGTGCAGGCGCCGGTGATCATGATGAGCCAGAACCGCCAGGCGGCGAAGGACCGGATGGACGCGACGAACGATTACAAGGTGAACCTGAAGGCTGAGATCGAGATCATGGGCCTGCACGAGAAGCTGGATCAGATGCGTAACGACCAGCTGCAGCTGATGCTGATGAAGCAGCAGGAGCAGATCGATCTTCTCTTGAAGCTGGTGCGCGAGCGGGGCGATTGATTGGCCTTGAGGCGAAGAGCCGTCGGTGCCCACCCTCGCTGCTCAGACAGGTCCTCCGCGTTCGGATCGGAATGCGCCTGCGGCGCATGGTTTACCTATATGGCCTGCGGCCGCTCTCTTGTGCGGAACTCGCCTCGAGGGTGGGCACCGACGGCTCTTTTGACCCATGAGGTTGAGTGGCGGGAGAGCCGCGGCGTTGTCTGCGG
>Ga0207647_10000225_pt1 | contig 46791 bp, 43 predicted proteins | sample KBSCornC2_FD_184295 | JGI IMG/M metagenome (GOLD analysis project Ga0207647, IMG submission 184295) | Corn rhizosphere microbial communities from Kellogg Biological Station, Michigan, USA - C2 (SPAdes) (version 2) | ecosystem: Host-associated > Plants > Roots > Rhizosphere ... | reverse complement strand
CTTGCCGCAGGCCCCATCGCGCGCAAGCGCGCTCCTACAGAAAGCCGGCACGACCATTGCGCATGGCATTCATCTCCTCCCGGTATGATCCATCGGCGATCTACACGGAGAGAGACCCATGCGCCGCACCCTCGTACTGGCTATTGCCTGCACCGTCGCCCTGCCCGCTTTTGCGGCCGATGAGCGCACCGCCCTTACCCTCTACCGCGCCGACAGCGACCAGCTGTTTCAAACGACCGGCGATGCCATCTCCAGTGATGGCTACGCGGTGGTCCACGAACGCCGCGCGTTCGATCTGAAAGGCGGTACCCAGGATCTTTCCATCGGCGGCCTTCCCGCCGCCCTCGATGCCGAAGCGCTCACCCTGCGCTTCCCCGGCAAGGGCACCCGTGTGCTTTCGCAGCGACTGCTGCTTGGCCAGGGTTTTGACGGCGCAGTGGCCGGCCTGGTCGGGCAGCAGGTGCGGGTCATCGGCAACGGCGGCCAGGATATTGCCGCTGGCACCCTGGTCCAGGCGGGTAACCCCATGGTGCTGCGCGATGCCTCCGGCCAGTTCACCCTCGTGCGCGATTACTCGGCGCTGCGCGTTGCCGGTGTCGATAACGTCGCCCGCGGCTCCACCTTGCAGGTGCGGGTCGATGGTGGCTCCGCCGGCAACAGCACAGCCCAGCTCGATTACCCCACCTCCGGCCTTGGCTGGCGCGGCGCCTATGTCGCCACGCTCGCGCCCGGCAGCGCCTGCTCCATGACGTTCGATGCCAATGCGAGCATCGCAAACCGTAGCGGCCGTGACTGGAAGGATGTATCACTGAAACTGGTGGCCGGTGACGCACGCCGCGCGAAGGCGCCGCCCGCGCAGCCGCGTGTGTTCATGGCCCGTGCCGCGCCCGCTCCCGCCGCCATGGCGGTCGATGAAGCCACCAACCCGCTACCTTCCACCCTCGGCGACCTGCGCACCTACACCCTGCCCAAGCCGATCGACCTGCCCGACGGCAGCGTCACGCAGAGCCCGCTTTACGACAGCCGCAGCGTGGCGTGCGAGCGCCTGGCAACGTACGAAACCGGGCAGCGCTTCTACGGCGGTGAGCCCACCGTGCAGCCGGACATGAACCTCGCGCCCAGCGATGGCACGCCGATCAACACCAGCCTCAAGTTCAAGACGTTCGATAGCCTGCCGGCCGGGTATGTGCGCGTGATGACCAGTGATCGCGATGGCAATGCCGAACTGCTGGCCGAAGGCGCGCTCCGCGACACGCCGAAGAACGAAGACGCCACGATCGACCTGGGCAATGCCTTCGACCTGCGCGCGAGGCGCGAGCGCACATCGTTCAACGTAGCCGGCAAGCAGATCGACGAAGGCACGCGCCTGACCTTCACCAATGCCGGCGACACCACGCGCACGATCACGGTGCGCGAGCGCCCGACCCGCTGGCGCGCATGGGAGCTGGTGTCGTCCTCGATCAAGCCTTCGAAGAACACCGCCGACGTGCTCGAGTTCAAGGTCGATGTACCGGCCCACGGCAACGCCACACTCGATTTCGCCGTACGCTACACCTGGACCGACGCCGACATCCGGCCCCGCTAAACCCGACCCGAGGCAAACCCATGCTGGATATTCTTCCCCACCACGGCGCCATCCACGAGATCCGGATGGCGCGGCCGCCGGTCAACGCACTCGACACCACGCTGGTGAATGCGCTGCGTGCGGCCATTCAGGAGGCACCCGTCAATGGTGCACGCGGCATTGTGCTGTCGGGCGCCCAGGGCATGTTCTCGGCCGGCGTCGATGTGCCTGCACTGCTTCAGCTCGATCGCGCCGGCGTTGAAGGCTTCTGGAACGACTTCTTTGCGCTGTGCGGCGCCATCGCCGCCTCGCCGGTGCCGGTCGTCGCCGCCGTGACGGGCCATAGCCCGGCCGGTGGTGCCGTGCTTGCGCTGTTCGCGGATTACCGCGTGATGGCGCACGGCATGTACAAGATCGGCCTGAACGAAGTGCAGGTGGGCCTGTCCGTGCCCGAGCCCATCCAGTTCGCCATGCGCCGCATCGTCGGCGCTTACCGCGCGGAACGGCTGCTGGTCGCCGGTGCCATGGTGGATGCGGAAGCCGCCCACGCGCTGGGGCTGGTCGACGAACTGGCGACCGTGGAGCAGGTCGTGCAGCGTTCGGTGCAGTGGCTCGCCGAACTTCTGAAATCACCGCCGCACGCGATGCTGCGCACCCGCGCGATCGCCCGCGCCGATCTGCTCGAGGTATGGGGCGACACGAACGGCCTGCTCGATCCCGGCTTCATCGATGACTTCTTCGCCCAGGAAACGCAGGCGGTGCTGAAGGCGCTGGTCGCCAGGCTGAAGTCCAAGGCCTAAAAATAACTGTAGGAGCGCGCTTGCGCGCGATCGGGTTTGCGGCAAGCACCCCATCGCGCGCAAGCGCGCTCCTACACAAAGCCCGTTTACCCGAAAGCCCGATTACGCCACGAGAGGTTCCATCAAGGCTGGTTACATGAAGCCGGTGATGCCGGCGACGCCTTGTGCCGCATGCATGCGCGCCATGGGCAGGTCGGCTGGGCCAAGGCCACCGAGGGCGTAAACGGGTAAGGATGCGTTCTCGGCCCATTTCGCGAAGCGGGGCCAGCCCAGGGGCGCGGCACCTGCGTGGCTGGCCGTACCCTCCACAGGCGATAGCGTGGCGAAATCGCAACCCAGCGCCGAGGCGAGCGCCAGCTCGTCCGGGTCGTGGCACGACGCGCCGACCAGCTGACCCAGCGGCAAGGGACGCTGCTTCAGCTCGCGAAGCTGAGCCGATGAGAGGTGCACGCCCGTCCCCAACGCTAGAGCGCCTTCGACATCCCGGCTCAGTAGCAGTCGCGCACCGAACCGGCCAAGCTCCGGTAGAAGGCCCTCGGCACCTGCCCTTGCTTCGCCGGGCGCTACACCAGGCAAACGCCACTGCAGCAGCCTTTCACCCCGCGCCAGCGCGGCTCGCGCCAGCGTTGATGCGTAGGCGACCGATGCATCGGCGGGGGTAATGGGGTAGTGCCCAGGCAGGCGCAGTGCGGCCAGGATGGGCCGGTCGGCCGGCGCCAGCGTCGCCGGATCGATATCCCACGGCAGCCGCCACGCGATCGCGGCCGCATCGAGGGCCTGCGGCTCTCCAGTCCAGGCACGTACCACCACGGCTTCCAGCAGCATGCTGCGTTCGCCATAGGTCCAGGGCACCCGGATCAGGTCCTCGAACGAGAGCGGATCCACCGCGATGCCGAGCTCTTCATCCAGCTCGCGCTCCAGCGCAGCCAGCGGGGCCTCGCCGGGCTCGACCTTGCCGCCCGGGAATTCCCACATGCCCGCCAGATGCTTGCCGGGCGGGCGCTGGGCAATGAGGATGCGTCCGGCGCCATCGAGGAGGACGCCGGCCATCACGTGCATCAGACGTTCCTGACGTATTCGACCATGTCGAACGGATGCGCGTGCGTCTTATCCGCCTTGTGGTGGACGCGCGAGACCTCGGCCCACTCCTTGAAATCGATGCCGGGGAAGAACACGTCCGCCCCATCCACCGCGGCATAGACCCAGGTCAGGTACAGCGTGCGTGCGTAGGGCAGCGCCTCGCGGAACACCTCACCGCCGCCGATCACCATCAACCCGGTGTGGCCGCAGCTGGCCTGTGCCTCGGCGATGGAACGCACGGTAATCTGGCCCGGGTACGGCGCCTCGCCCTTGCGGGAGAGCACATAGTTCACCCGGTTCGGCAGGGCGCGGCCGATGGATTCGGCGGTCTTGCGGCCCATCAGCACGGATTTATCGGTGGTGAGGGTCTTGAAATAACTCAGGTCGTCGGGAAGGTGCCAGGGCAACCCGCCCTGCTTGCCGATGGCAAAGTTTTCGTCGAGCGCGGCAACCAGGTGGACGGCCATGGAACTTCCTTTCGCAGAAATGTGAGGAACCGGGCGCAAGGCCCGTGAGATGCAGATAGTAGTCCTAGGAATGTGATGGTGGAACAAAACATGCGTTTGAAGATGCATGGCCGGCGATTGTGACGGTGCCCTGCCCTGCGGCTGCACACCCTGTTGATGCCGGCGGTGGCACACCCGGTTGCACCCATCAGCGGGAGTTCGCCATGACCATGTACCGCGCTTTCCTCGCCGCCATGCTTGCCTCCATGTGCTCCACCGCCGCGTTTGCCCAGGACACGCCGCAAGGCGCGCCCACGCCGGATGCCGCCTTCGTCAAAGCGGCAAGCGCCGCAGGCCTCGCGGAGATCGCACTGGGGCAGATGGCCACGAGTGAGGGCAAATCCGACGCGGTAAAGGCTTTCGGCCAGCGGATGGTCACCGACCACACCAAGGCCAACGCCGATTTGAAGGGCATTGCCGACACCAAGGGTCTTCAGGTTTCCACGTCGGTCACGACCCAGGACGACGCGGCAAGCAAGGCCATCGGTGCGAAATCCGGCGACGCCTTTGATAAGGCGTTCGGGCAAAAGATGATCATGGACCATCGCAAGGCGGTGGCGTTGTTTGCCAGGGAGGCGACCAGCGGCAAGGATTCGGAACTGAAGGCATTCGCGGAGAAAACGCTGCCGACCCTGCGGGAGCATCTGGATATGGCGCACAAACTGCCCGGCGTCATGATGACCCATGCCGCAAAAACCGAAACACCCTGAGCTTGAGCTAAGGCTGGGCCAGCGCCTCATCGAGTCCACGCGCGCGGATCACCATGCGCCGCGTTTTCAGGTCGATGGTCGTCGCATACCACGGGTGGGCAACCGCCTCGCTACTGGTGTCCTCGAATACCCGGCCGTCCGCCTGGCGGCCGTGCAAGGTCACGAAGATCGCACCATCGGGTAACGCGATGTCACGCGTACCGCCCCACGCCACGTCGCCCACTGAAAGCGGAACGCTGGCCTCTGCACCGGAATCGCCGGCATTTACCCGTGCGCTGGCATCGAAGCCACCCACGGTGGGCGGTATAAGCGCCAGCGCCAGGGTGTAATGCACGGGGACAGGATCCGGCCGGAACCAGGCCATCACCGCCCCCCACCACGGCTGTGACGGATAGGTTGTCAGGGTCATCGGCAGGTAGGCCAGGGCATGCCCATGGGCGGACGCCGCCAGGGCGCAATGAAAACGAAGCTGCTCCGCGCTCGTATCGCGCAGCTCGCAGGGCTTGCCTTCCACGTTGAGTTCAGGCCCATAGGCATCCAGGGCGTGGCCAGTAACGACCAGCTCCACCGACGCCACGGTAGCGGGCGCCACCACGTAACGAGGACTGAAATCCGTGACGCGCGGAAAACGATAGGTCGCCGCGAGCGTACTGAGCAACGCATCGGCCTGGGCCAGCATGGCGGTCGCCTTCTTGCGCGGATAGCGCTCGCTGCGGCGCATGTCATCGGCCGCGTTGAGCGTGCCGTTCAGAAACGACTGCTGCACATCGTTGAGCTCCCCGACCGATTCACCTTCTGTCGCTGCGCCAACGGCGGCAAGCTGCGGCACGAGCAGCTCCGCGTTCTGGCGCGCAACGAAGGCACCGATGCCGAATTGGCCCCCAGCGTCGCGGATAATCTGCGTGGCGGCGCCGCGGGCTTCTTCCAGCACGGACGCGACCGTGCGGGGCGCCGGCACATCCGCATCGCCCGCGACCACCACGGATGTACACGCCAGCACGCACCACCCAAGGCAACGCTTGTCCATGACACCTCCCCAGCCGGTCCGTCCTTGCCGGTGGGATCACTCTCCGCCGCTGCCAGACGGTTCGCAAGCAGGCGTACGTGAAGGCCATGGCGCCAATGTGGCCAACCGCGAGCAACGCGTTGTGGCAGCGTGCGAATTAGTCCTTGGCGAGGCGCAGGTGCAGTTCGTCGACCACATGGCGCGCCCGGCGTGGCAGCTCCCATTCGGCGCGGTGGATAAGCCAGAGCGTTTCCACCACGGCCCTGTCCGCATCGAGCACACGGATGGCCTCTTGCCGCGCGAAGGCCCGCCGGGCATGGCGAGGCAGGACGCTGAAACCGAGCCCGCGCGCCACCGGCTCGAGGATAAGGGCGATCTGATTGGTAAAGCCGGTCACCGGCACTTCGCCGAGGCGCTTGCCCGGGTAGCGGCGAGCAAGAAGGCGCGTGGCCATGGACTGGCCATCCGGGTGGTCAATGAAGCCGAGCCGCAGCAGGTCGTCCCATCCGCTCACATCGGCCTCTACCGGAACGACCAGTTCGAGCGCTTCCTCGCAGAAGCGCTCTACCGCCAGTCGCTCATCATCTGGCCGGCGCGAGACGATGCCCATGTCGAAGCGGTTATCAAGCACGGCCTGAAGCACGTCCTCCTCCGGAGCGAAGCGATGGCGAATCACGAGGCCCGGCGTTTCGCGCTGGATATCGAGCAGCTTCGGATAGGTCGAAAGCCCGACGCTGCCCGGGGTAATGATCGATACGACACCATCCAACGCGTCAGCGTCGGACAGGCGCGATGCCAGGCAGCGACCCGCACGGGCCACTTCCTCACTGTACGCAAGCAACGCATGCCCCGCCGGGGTGAGCTCCACGCCACGTGGTCGCCTGATCAGCAATGGCCCGAGCTGCGTTTCCAACTGGCGGATGTGCTGGCTTACCGCGGCCTGGGTCACCTCAAGCGCCTCCGCGGCGCGGGTGAACGTGCCCTCGGCGGCCAGGGTGGTGAACGAACGGAGCCATGCCGGATTTAGCATAACGAATTCTTATAACAACCATTAGTTGATAGCGCTTCTTATTATAGACCTCGCCCCCTATCTTTGGTGCATTCTGTTGCCCAAGGTGCATCAATGTCCGCCCTGTTCACCCCCTTCACCCTGAAGGACGTCACGCTCCGCAACCGCATCGCCATCCCGCCCATGTGCCAGTACCGCGCCGAGGATGGCTTCACCAACGACTGGCACCAGATCCACTACCCGGCCATTGCGCGTGGCGGCGCGGGTCTGGTGATCGTCGAAGCAACCGGTGTCTCGCCCGAGGGCCGCATCACGCCGGCCTGCCTGGGCATTTGGGACGACGCGCATGTCGAGGGCCTTGCCCGTATCGCCTCGTCGATCAAGGCATCCGGCGCGGTGCCCGGCATCCAGATCGCCCACGCCGGCCGCAAGGCCAGCGCGGAACGCCCGTGGGAGGGCGATGACCACATCGACGCGGCGGATCCGCGCGCATGGGAAACCATCGGGCCGTCAGCGCTCGCCTATGGCCGCGGCCTGCCGCGTGTGCCCCGCGCCATGACCCTGGATGACATCGCCCGGGTGAAGGCGGATTTCGTGGCCGCTGCCAAGCGGGCCCGCGCCGCCGGCTTCGAATGGCTGGAGTTGCACTTTGCCCACGGCTACCTGGCGCAGAGTTTCTTCTCCGCTCACTCGAACCAGCGCGACGATATCTACGGTGGCAACGCGGAAAACCGCGGCCGTTTCCTTCTGGAAACGCTCGCGGCGGTACGCGCCGTGTGGCCGGAGAACCTGCCACTGACGGCTCGCTTTGGTGTCCTTGAGTACGACGGCCGCGACGAGGAAACGCTCACCGAATCGATCGAGCTGGTGCGCAAGATGCACGGCGAAGGCCTCGACCTGTTGAACGTCAGCGTGGGCTTCACCATCCCCGAGACAAACATCCCCTGGGGCTCCGCGTTCCTCGGCCCGATCGCCGAACGTGTACGCCGCGAAGCCGGCATGCCGGTCGCATCGTCGTGGGGCATTGATGATCCGCACGCCGCCAACCGCGTCGTCGCCGATGGCCAGATGGACCTGGTGATGATCGGCCGTGCGCATCTCTCCGATCCACATTGGCCGTACAAGGCCGCCATGGCGCTGGACGTGCCGCGCCCGTCGTGGACGCTCCCGCCATCGTATGCGCACTGGCTGGAACGCTACGCGCCGATGCGTGCGTAACCCGCACGGGCTGGATACATACGCACGACGATCCCTGTAGGAGCGCGCTTGCGCGCGATGGGTGCTTGCCGCAAGCCCCTATCGCGCGCAAGCGCGCTCCTACACGGGTTTGCGACCTTATTCCGGCAGCAGGCCGGCGGTCTGGTAGTTCTTGATCATCGCGTCATAAAGCTTGATGTCGTTACGGCCGCGCGCCATGAGCTGCGCGCCGGCCACCGCGGCGAAGATTGCATGCGCGCGTTTCTTCGCATCCTTGGTACCGACGATGCCCGCCTCGACCAGCGTCTTGGCTAGCCATGCGACATTCACGTCGGTAAACACCTCAACTTCTTTCTTGACCACATCGGGCAGGTCATCGAACTCGGCGGTCATGAAGCTGCACAGGCACATGCGGTTTTCGTTGGCGAGTGCCGCGCGGAACGTGCCCGGATACTTGCGCAGGCGCTCTGCGGGATCGGTGAATCGCGCCGTTATCGCTTCCAGCCCCGCAGCGGCGTCTTCCCAATAGCGCCGGGCCACCGCGGTAGCGAGATCCGCCTTGCTTGGGAAATGGTGGTAAAGGCTTGCTGCCTTGATGCCGACATCATCCGCCAAGCCGCGAAGATTCAATCCGCCGTACCCATGGGCCTGTGCCATCAGCGTCGCCGCCTCAAGGATGGTGTCCTTGGAATTCCTGCCTGCCTGACTATCCACGAGCCGTACCCTCGATGACATGAACCGGCCTGGGGACGAGGCGGTTCACTGGTTTAGCCCGCGCACAGGGCACTAGCCCTTTGGCGGGCCGGATCAAACTTTCGAAGCCATTCTCTCAAAAGCCGAAAGAAGGGCCAATTCACGCGGGAAAACCCGTTGACGCGCCCCATTGCCAGGCGTATCGTTTTCCCTAACAAACGTTAGGTAGGCGCGCGACCTGACCTTGTTGCCTCCCCCTCAACGCTGAGAGATCCCATGAATTCCGGACTCGTTTACCAGGATGCGACAAAGCTCGCCGACCTGATCCGCACCAAAGAGGTTTCGCCCGTCGAAGTGATGCAGGCGCACCTGGAGCGTATTGACGCTGCCAACCCGCACCTCAACGCCATCGTTACCGTTGCCGAGGACGCCATGAAGGCGGCCAAGGCTGCTGAAACGGCCGTCATGGCCGGCGTTGGCCTGGGGCCGCTGCACGGCGTGCCCTTCACCGCAAAGGATTCGTTCGACACCGCTGGCGTCTTGACCCAGCTAGGCTCCCCCATCTTCAAAGGTCGCATCCCCCATAGCGACGCGACCAGCGTGGCCCGCATGAAGCACGCCGGTGCCATCCTCCTTGCGAAGACGAACCTACCGGAGTTCTCGTACTGGATCGAAAGCGACAACCTGCTGTCGGGCCGAACGTTGAATCCCTGGAACAGGGACCGTACACCGGGCGGCTCCAGCGGTGGCGAGTCCGCGGCGGTGGCGGCAGGCATGTCGCCTATCGGCCTCGCCACCGACGTCACTATATCTGTACGCGGCCCCGCCGCTCTAACGGGTGTCGTTGGGTTCAAACCGACCCACGGGCGCATCCCCATGACGGGCATCTGGCCACGGGTACCACGCCGGCTATGGCATGCAGGCCCGATCGCCCGCTCGGTCCGCGATGTGGCTCTTGCCTATTCGCTACTGGCTGGGCCAGATGGGGCCGATGGCTTCTCCGTCGCCCCGCCCCAGTTCGATACGGGTGTTGGTCCAACCCTGGGGCGCCCGTTGCGCGTTGGCTGGCTGGTCGAGCCGGGGTTTGGCCTGGTGGATAGCGATGTGGCGGCGACCGTGCAGGCCGCGGCCGAAGCCCTCAAGAGCGCAGGCCTTACCGTCGATCCGGTGCGCATTCCTGTGCTGGAAGAAATCAACGCTTTGGAAACCGTGTGGAAGCTGCAGGCGATGGAAACCAAGCCCGCCTTCAAGGCGGCCACGCGCGGACACGAGGACCTGATTTACAAGCATGTGCAGGCCGTCTTTGACACGCCGGATACCTCGATTGAGGACTTTGTCCTGGCAGAGCAAAAGGTCGAGCAAATACGCGATGGGTTCGCCCAGTATTTCCAGCGCTATGATGCCCTGCTTTGTCCGGTGACGCCGGTGCCAGCACACGGCCACGATGCCACCGAGTTCGTCATCGACGGCCAGACGGTCTCGGCCCTGCATGTCATGGATGCCACCGCTCCACTCAGCGCCACGGGGTTGCCGGGCCTGACCCTGCGATTCGGCACGAGTCGTGATGGTCTTCCGATCGGCGTGCAGTTGGTCGCACCCTGGCTGGCGGAGTCGACGATCCTGCACCTGGGCGCCCTGTTGGAGCTCATGAGCCCGGTACGCAACCAGCACCCCAGCCTGGCCGCCATGGGCATGGCGGCCTGATAGCGATGTTGTAGGCGTGCGCTTGCGCGCGATGGGTGCTTGCCGCAAGCCCCTAGCGCGCGCAAGCGCGCTCCTACAGTGTTCGCGGTGTTAGTGGATCGGGCGGCCGGTGTGGCTTAGGGCGAGGCCATCGCGGTTGTGCCGCGTGGCCATGATTTCGGCGACGATGGCGAGACCGATTTCGCGGCTGGTGTTGGAACCGATATCGAGGCCGGCGGGCACACGCAACGCAGCGGCCGGCACGGCACTGGCGATGGTACGGGCCCGGCGCTGTGAGCCGAGGGCGCCGAGATAGAAAGCCCCGAAGGCCGCCCCGGCGCGCAGGTAGGCGATATCCATATCCAGGTTGTGGGTCATGCTGACCAACGCCGTCGAACGATCCAGCCGCACCGTGGCCGCAAGGTTCTCAGGGCGGGCTTCAACCGCCCACCATCCGGGCAAATCCAACGCCATCTGCGCCAGGCGGTCGGGCGATGTATCGACGATGATGCCCCGCCAACCCAGGCGCGCGGCAAGCGTCGCCAACTCGACGGCTTCGTGACACGCACCGGCGACGACGAGCGACACTGGCGCATCAAAGGTCTCGATAAGCCGGGTGCCACCTTCCCATGGCTCGCTTTGAGCGTTGTCGCGCGTGGTAGCCAGGCCATCGGCCTGCAGCGCCGTGCACTTGCGCGAAGGAGACACTGCCGCCGGCGACGCCGGAAAATGGGTAACGATCTGGAAGGCCTGGCTTGAGGCGAGCAGCGCATCCAATGCATCCACGAAGGCCGGTACTGCCGGCTCAAGCGGTTCGATGGCCACTTCAAGCTCTCCGCCGCACCCCGCCTCCAGGAGCACATCCAGACCCTGCTCGGCGTTAAACGCTGCATACGCCAACTCGCCTGTCGCCATGACCTGCAGGGATCGTTCGACGATCGCCCGCTGCGGGCAGCCGCCAGCCAACGGGTTCACGATGCTGCCATCGGGCCGCACAAGCATGGCGGCACCCACGCGACGGAAGGTTGACCCCGACGTGTGCACAATGGTGACCAGCGCGGCACGCTTATCCGAAGCGTTGGCCAGGCTCCGCCACGCGGCTGCCAACCTGCGTAACTCGTCGTATGACTTCATGCAGCCGGTAGCTTGTCCAGGAGTTTATCGAGGGTCACAGGGTAATTCCGCACGCGCACGCCCGTCGCGTTGTAAACCGCATTCGCCACGGCGGCAGCAACACCGCACAGGCCTAGCTCGCCTACGCCCTTCGCCTTCATCGGCGACGACACCGGATCGGCCTCGTCCAGGAAAACGACGTCCTGATGCGGGATATCCGCATGCACAGGTACCTCGTACCCCGCCAGATCGTGGTTCACGAAGAACCCCAGTCGCTTATCGACCACCAGCTCCTCCATCAAGGCAGCCCCCACACCCATGGTCATCGCGCCGATGACCTGGCTACGCGCCGACTTGGGATTGAGGATACGCCCTGCTGCGCATACCGCCAGCATCCGGCGGACGCGGATTTCGCCGGTGGCCGCATCGACGCCGACTTCGACAAAGTGCGCGCCGAACGTCGACTGCTGGAACTTCTTCGCCAGATCCCCGTACTCCATGCTGTCTTCGGCGACGAGTTCGCCGCCTGCGGCCGCTTCCGCGATGGCCCTGCTCCTGCCGCCAGCAGATATTTTGCCGTCCTCGAACACAGCGCCGGCCGGGTCCATGCCCAGCGCGCCAGCAACCGCTTCGCGCAACTTCACGCAGGCTGCATAGACGCCCGCCGTCGAGCTGTTGCCGCCCCACTGGCCGCCCGAACCCGCCGAAACAGGGAACGAGGAGTCACCGAGCAGGACGGTGACCTGCGCCATCGGCAGGCCCAACATCTCGGCGGCGGTCTGTGCGATGACGGTATAGCTGCCCGTACCAATATCGGTCATGTCGGTTTCAACTGTCGCCCGGCCATCCTTACCAAGGCGTACACGGGCACCCGACTTCATGACGAGATTGTTCCGAAATGCCGATGCCACGCCCATGCCGAGCAGCCAACGGCCATCGCGCCTGGCACCCGGCGTGGCGGAACGTTGGTTCCAGCCGAACCGTTCGGCACCGGTGCGCATGCATTGCACGAAATTGCGCTGGGAGAACGGGCGCTCCGGTTTCTCCGGATCCACCTGAGTGTCGTTGAGCACGCGAAAGTCCACGGGATCGAGTTTGAGCTTTTCAGCCATCTCGTCCATGGCGATCTCCAGGGCCATCAGCCCCGATGCCTCGCCGGGCGCGCGCATGGCATTGCCTTCGGGAAGATCCAACGTGGCCAGCCGGGTCGCCGTCATCCGGTTCGCACCCGCGTATAACAGCCGGGTCTGCTGCACGGCCGTTTCCGGACCGCCGCCGGCCAGATCGCCCGACCACCCTTCGTGACCGATCGCGGTGATCTTGCCATCGGGGTTGGCGCCGATGCGGATACGTTGGATCGTAGCCGGACGATGCGTTGTGTTGTTAAACATGACTGGGCGCGGCAGAGCAACAGCCACGGGACGGTTTGCCGCCTTCGCACCCAGCGCCGCGAGGATCGCGTCCGCCCGGACAAACAACTTTCCGCCAAAGCCGCCGCCAATGTAGGGCGATATAAGGCGAACGTCGTCCGGCGACAAACCCAGGGTCGTTGCCACATCGCCTTTGCCCCAATGGATCATCTGGTTGGAGGTCCAGATCGTGAGCTTGCCGCCTTCCCATGCGGCGATGGAGGCGTGCGGCTCCATCATGGCGTGGGAATGGTCGGGCGTCGTGTAAGTGGCATCAAGCTTCACGGGCGCCGCGGCATACGCACCAGCAAAGTCGCCCACGGCCGTATCAGGCTCGCCATCCTCGGGCTTTACTGCCGCGGCCTTCGCCACCGTGAGATCGAATGCCCCCGGCGTGCGCGCGTAGTCCACGCGAACCAGCGCCGCGGCCGAGCGCGCCTGCTCAAACGTCTCTGCGACGACGACGGCCAGCGCCTGGTGGTAGTGCTGCACATCCGGCCCACCCAACAGCATGGCGGTGTTGTACTTGCCTTTGGCGAGCTTGCCCGCCTCTTTGGCGGTCACGATGGCAAGCACGCCTGGCGCCGCCTTCGCACGCGAGGTATCGATCGATACGACGCGCCCCTTGCCGATGGTGGCCGGCACGATGTAACCGTAAGCGTGCACGGGAACCGCATCATGCCGTTCGTAGGCGTAACGCGCCGTGCCTGTGGTCTTCAGCGGGCCATCGATACGATCATGCGGCTGGCCGACCACCTTGAGGCGATCGATAGGGTTGACGGTGGCGGGCGTGTCGAATTTCATGCGCCGGTCCTCGCTTCATTCATCACCGCGCCGAGGGTGCGTTCCACGAGCGTTACCTTCATCGCGTTCTGCGGGGTCGTACGTGCATCGGCCAACAGAACCGATGACACGGCCTTCGCGCCCTCCTGCATGCGGGCATCCGCTGCCTCGGACCGCCAGGGCATGGGGGCCACACCGCCGAGGGCGACACGGCCGCTACCGTCCTTCTGCACCACCGCGGCCACCGATACCAGCGCGAAGGCATAGGACGCACGATCGCGTACCTTGTGATAGATGTGCACGCCGCCCAGTGGCTTGGGCAGCGTGACTGCCGTGATAAGCTCAGCCGGCGCCAGTACGTTCTCGATGTGCGGCGTGGAACCGGGGAGTTTGTAGAACTCCGAGAGGGGAACCCGCCTCACCTGCCCGCCCGGCTGGATGGTCTCCACCGTGGCATCGAGCGCGCGCATGGCCACGGCCATGTCGCTGGGATGCACGGCAATGCATGAGTTGCTCACACCCACGATCGCGTGCGACCGGCTGAAGCCACCAAGCGCGGCGCAACCGCTGCCGGGAAGCCGTTTGTTACACGCCTGGTGCGTGTCGTAGAAATACGGGCAGCGCGCGCGCTGCAGCAAGTTGCCCGCTGTCGTAGCCTTGTTGCGCAACTGGCCCGAAGCGCCAGCAACGAGGGCGCGTGCCAGCAGAGCGTAATCGCGCCGCACACGGCTATCCGCCGCGAGGTCGGTATTACGAACGAGGGCACCAATGCGAAGACCACCCTCCGCCGTCGGCTCGATCGTATCCAGACCCAGGCCGTTGATGTCCACAAGGTGCTCAGGTGCTTCGACCTCGATTTTCATCAGATCCAGCAGATTGGTCCCGCCGGCGATAAATTTTCCCTTGCGCTCCTTCGCGACAGCAGCGGCCGCCTGGGCCGGACTCGTTGCCCGCTCGTAAGTGAAGGGCTTCATGCCTGGCTCCCGGCAAATTCACTCACCGCCTCGACGATGTTCGAGTAGGCCCCGCAGCGGCAAATGTTGCCGCTCATGCGCTCGCGCAGTTCGGTGGTACTGAAAGCCGCCTTCGCCGTGATATCGGCGGTGGCGTGGCTCGGCACATCGCGGTGGATTTCATCCAGGGCCCCCACCGCGCTACAGATCTGCCCAGGCGTGCAGTACCCACATTGGTACCCATCGTGCTTAACGAAGGCAGCCTGCAATGGGTGCAGTTTCTCTGGTGTACCCAGGCCCTCGATGGTGGTGACCTTCGATCCCTGGTGCATCACCGCGAGCGTCAGGCAACTGTTGATCCGCCGGCCATCGACCAGCACCGTGCAGGCACCGCACTGGCCGTGATCACAGCCCTTCTTGGTGCCGGTAAGGTGCATATGCTCGCGCAAGGCATCAAGCAGCGTAGTTCGCGTATCGAGCGCGAGGGTAGATTCCTTCCCATTGACCTGCAGGACCACCTTCTGCATGACAGGCGCCCTGCCGCCATCAGGGGTAGCTGCCCTGGCCACGAACGGAGGCGTGACGGCCACCGTGGCCGAAACCGCCGTGAGCTTGAGAAAACCACGACGGGAAATAGTCAGGGGGTTATTCGTATCCAAAGCGTTGCCCTCATGCCGGCGGGTCTGGGGTATCGCACGCATTGTCATCCTACCCTTTGCTGCGTCGCCGGACTGTCATGAATTCCCGCACGAAGCGTTGAAATTCCCTGTAGGAGCACCACTACGCGCGGTGGACCGTCTGGCCAGCGCCCATCTCGCGCAAGTGCTCTCCTACAAACCCTGCCATTTCACGCCGTGCTGACACGCCACCCCGCTTCATCGATACTCCCCCAAGCCCCTAACCCTGCTAAGCAAGGAGCATGGCGATGAAGCTGCGCCCTATCCTGCTATCCCTCGCGGCCGCCGTCGTGGCGCTGCCGGTGATGGCCAAAGACATCACGCTGCTGAATGTCTCGTACGACCCTACCCGCGAGCTTTACAAGGGCATCAACACCGCCTTCGCCGCCGATTGGAAGGCGAAGCATGGCGATAACGTGACGATCCAGATGTCGCATGGCGGTTCGGGCAAACAGGCCCGCGCCGTTGTCGACGGCTTGCCTGCCGATGTCGTGACCCTGGCGCTGGCCTACGACATTGATGCCGTGGCCGACCGGGGGCTGCTCAGCAAGGACTGGCAGGCGCGCCTGCCGGATAACGCATCGCCCTACACGTCCACCATTGTTTTCCTCGTGCGCAAGGGCAATCCCAAAGCGATTCACGACTGGGGCGACCTGGTGAAGAACGGTGTCCAGGTCATTACGCCGAATCCCAAGACATCGGGTGGGGCGCGCTGGAACTTCCTTGCAGCGTGGGGCTATGCCCTTAAGCAGCCCGGCGGCAATGACGATAAGGCCAAGGCCTACGTAAAAACGCTGTTCCAGCACGTCCCAGTGCTCGACACAGGCGCACGCGGCGCCACGAACACCTTCACCCAGCGCGGCATCGGCGATGTGCTCGTGGCATGGGAGAACGAAGCCCTGCTCGCCAAACAGGGCCCGGGTGGCGACCAGTTCGATATCGTGATCCCGTCGGTGACGATCGTCGCCGAGCCCCCGGTGGCGGTGGTCGACAAGAACGCCGCGGCCCACGGCACGCAAGAGGTCGCGGATGCTTACGTAAAGTTCCTGTACTCGCCGCAGGCGCAGGATATCGAAGCGCGCAACTTCTACCGCCCTCGTTCGCCTGACGTGGCGGCGAAGTACGCCGCGCAGTTCCCCAAGGTGAACACGTTCACCCTCAACGAGGTGTTTGGGGACTGGCGCAAGGCGCAGGCGAAGTTCTTTGCCGAGGGCGCGATCTTCGACCAGATCGGCCCGGGCAACTGAGCATGCGGCGGCGCGTATTGCCCGGCTTCGGGTTGAGCCTTGGCTATGCCGTCGCCTACCTGGGCCTCATTGTCCTTTTACCGCTGGCTGCGCTGGCCTGGAAAGCGTCGGATGTCGGGTTCACCGGGATCCTGAAGCTGCTCTCTTCGCCACGTACGCAGGCGGCATTGGAGCTCAGCTTTGGCGGCGCCCTGATTGCCGCTTGCGTCAACGTGGTCATTGGCCTGGCGGTGACATGGGCGCTGGTTCGATATCGGTTTCCCGGGCGCCGCATCCTGGATGCGCTTATCGACCTGCCGTTCGCGCTTCCCACCGCCGTCGCCGGCATCGCGCTAACCGCCATCTACGCGCCAAACGGCTGGCTTGGGCGCTGGCTGGTGCCGTGGGGTATCCAGGTCGCCTACACCCCGCTCGGTGTGCTCATGGCCATGGTGTTCGTCGGCTTCCCCTTCGTGGTTCGCACGCTACAACCTGTGCTGCAATCACTGGAGCAGGACGTGGAAGATGCTGCCGAGAGCCTGGGTGCCAGCGCACTGCAGACATTCCTCCGCGTGATCCTTCCCACGCTAATACCCACCCTGCTCACCGGCTTCGCGTTGGCGCTGGCACGCGCCGTCGGTGAATATGGCTCGGTCATCTTTATCGCGGGCAACATCCCGCTGCGCTCGGAGATCGCGCCGCTGTTGATCGTGCAAAAGCTGGAGGAATTCGACTATGCGGGCGCATCGGCCCTCGGCGTGGTCATGCTGGCGTTCTCGCTGATGCTCCTGGTGCTGGTATCCGCCGTACAGCGCTGGACGCGGCGGTGGGCGGAGCCATCGGCATGAGGTCGCGTCCGGACAAACGCCGTGCCGGTATCGCGCGACGGCTGGGCCGCGCGCTCATTATCGTGCTGGCCAGCCTGTTCCTATGCTTGTTCCTGCTGGTGCCGCTGGCCTCCGTGTTTGTCGAAGCCTTTCGCCAGGGCGCGCACGCGTTCGTCGAAAGCCTGGACCAGGCCGAAGCCGTGGCGGCGATACGGCTCACCCTGCTGGTCGCGGTGATCAGCGTGCCACTCAACGTGGTCTTCGGCATCGCGGCCGCCTGGGCCATGACCCGCTTCGAATTCCGCGGCAAGGCACTCCTCGGGGCGTTCATCGATTTGCCGCTCTCGGTATCGCCCGTGGTTTCGGGCCTGCTGTACGTATTGATGTTTGGCGCCCAGGGTTGGTTCGGTCCGTGGCTCACGGCGCATGGCATCCAGATCATCTTCGCCGTGCCGGGGCTGGTGCTTGCCACCATCTTCATCACCCTGCCCTACGTGGCGCGCGAGTTGATCCCGTTGATGCAGGCGCAAGGGAGCGAGGAGGAAGAGGTGGCACGCGTCCTCGGCGCGAGCGGCTTGCAGACCTTCTTCCGGGTCACGCTACCCAATATCCGCTGGGCACTGCTCTACGGCGTACTGCTTTGTAACGCGCGCGCCATGGGCGAGTTCGGTGCGGTGTCGGTGGTCTCCGGGCACATCCGTGGCCTCACGACCACCATGCCGCTGGAGGTTGAGATGCGCTACAACGAATACAACTACGTCGGCGCCTTCGCCATCGCCAGCCTGCTCGCCCTGCTGGCACTGGTCACGCTGGCGGTCAAATCCTTCCTGGAATGGCGCTACCACAATGATATGGACGCTACGGCGCCACGGCGCCGCTGAGAATCGCTGATGACACTTGCCCTGCAACGGCTAACCCGCCACTTCGCCGACCTGGCCGCGCTTGATGACGTGAGCCTCGATATCGCCGATGGTGAGTTTCTTGCGCTGGTCGGGCCTTCCGGCTCGGGCAAGACCACGCTACTGCGCATCCTCGCCGGGCTCGACTACCCGGATGCGGGCACGGTCACCCAGAATGGCCAGGATTTCCTCGCGGCGACGGCACGCGAGCGCAACGTTGGCCTCGTGTTCCAGCACTACGCCTTGTTCCGTCACCTTACGGTGCGCGAGAACGTGGCGTTCGGCCTGCGCGTGCGGCCCCGGCGGCGCAGGCCGTCGCGTAGCGACATCCGCGCGCGAGTCGATACCCTGTTAAAGCGCGTGCAGCTGGGAGAGTTGGGCGACCGCTACCCTAGCCAGCTTTCCGGCGGCCAGCGCCAGCGTGTTGCGCTTGCACGCGCGTTGGCCATCGAACCCGATGTGTTGCTGCTGGATGAGCCCTTCGGCGCGCTCGATGCGCAGGTACGTACCGCCCTGCGCCGCTGGCTGCGCGAACTGCACGAAGAGCTCGGTCTTACCACGGTCTTCGTGACCCACGACCAAGAAGAGGCCCTGGAGCTCGCCGATCGCCTCGTCGTGATGAACCGCGGCCGCATTGAGCAGGTCGGGCCGCCGCACGAGATCTACCAGGATCCGGCGACGCCGTTTGTCTGCGAGTTCATCGGCCGCACCAACCGCGTTCCGCTCGAGCGTCACGACGGCCTATGGGTTACCGGCGGGTGGTCAACACCCGCCGCCACAGCGCACGGACGCTTCACACACGCGGTAGCGTATATCCGGCCCGAACATCTCTCGCTTGCGGTGCCCGAAGGACAGCCCGCCTGGGATGCGCGCCTTCGCCACATTTATCTCGCGGGGAGCGTCGCTCATCTCGATATCCATGTGGCCGCGATCGACCAGACGCTCGAAGTGGATGTCGCCAGCGAAGATCTGGGGCGATTATCCCTGCAACCGGGTGCGCAGCTACGCATCGCACCCACCGCGATGGTGGCCTTCCCGCTCGATGGCAGCCACGCCGCGCAGCCCATCGCCGGCGAACGCTGGGCGCTCCGTAGCTGACCTGTAGGAGCGCGCTTGGGCGCGATGGATGCTTGCCTCACGATCCATCGCGCGCGAGCGCGCTCCCACAAGAACACGTCGATCAGACCATCAAGGATTGATGGGCGCCCACGCCGGCCAACGTACCTGAGGCCATCGCAAGGCTGGCGTTATGCATCGCCTGCGCGCTGTCGCCGGCGGCGTACACACCCGGCACGCTGGTGGCCTTCCAGTCATCCACTTCAATGTACGGCCCCATCATGCCGTCGGCGATCGTGCACCCAAGCTGCTCGGCGAGCGGGCTGGCGATGCTTACGCGTGGGGCGACGAACAGCGCGCCCATGTCCAGTAAGCGGCCATCGGCGAGCATCACGCCGTTCAGGCCCGGCGCGTCGCCGTGCAACGCCACGATAGGGGTACGCTCGATGCGCACACCGCGGCGTACAAGCAACGCGAGTTCTTCGGGTTCCGGCTCGAACTCGCCTTGGGTGAAGAAGGTTGTCGGGCCCCAGTCGGGCAACATCTTCGCTTGATGCCACGCATGTGGCGAAGCGGCCAGCACGCCGATCTGGCGATCCCGCACTTCGTAGCCGTGGCAATACGGGCAGTGGATAACCGTGTTGCCCCAGCGATCCCAAAGGCCATCGATCGCGGGCAAATGATCTTTCACACCGGTGGCCAGCACCAGCCGCTTTGCCGATTCGCGACTTCCATCGGCGAGCGTGACCTGGAAGCCGTGCTCCTGCGGCTCCGCCTTCACCGCCTCCGCGTCCATGAATGCCGCGGTGGGGTAAGAAAGCAATTGCCGTGTCGCCTCCTGAACGATGGCCCGCGGCGGCTTGCCATCGTGCCCCACGATGCCATGCGCCGCTTTGGCGAAGCGGTTGCGTGGCGCGGCCGCATCAATCACCAGGACGCGGCGGCGCGCACGCGCCAGCTGGATAGCAGCCGCCTGGCCGGCAAAACTGCCGCCCACTACGATCACATCGAAAGACATTTCAGGCTCCCTTGAGTTTGTGGCCTGTAGTGGCCGAAATCCGCTGCACGCGCTGCGCTAGATCGGCCAGGGTGAGGCTCGCGAGGCGCGCTTCCACCACGCGCTCGGCCTCGGCCAGCGCATCATCGACGGCATCGATCACCGCGCGCTCCACGAGACACCCGGGTGATTCCTCGCGTACGGCAAACGGCAGGATTCGCTCGCCGAGGGCGCGCTGCACGTCGACGAGCGCGATGTCGGCTGCCGGCCTGGCCAGCCGCCAGCCGCCGCCGTGCCCCTTGTCGGAGCTGACGATGCCTGCATCGCGGAGGCCGGCGAACGTGCGCCGGATAACGACAGGGTTGGTTTCGACACAGGCGGCCATTTCAGCCGAGGTCATTGGGCTGCCGCCTCGCTCTGCCATATGCAGGAGCACGTGCAGGGCGACGGAAAGGCGATCGTTACGCTTCATGTAACTCACGCTATTACATGAAATCCGCCAAGGCAAGCTACCTCAGTTTCCGCGGGTATTTCAGGCCGGTCCTAACGGAAGCTTGAATCGTGGCTCGGCGGTCCGGGAAGCGGAGCGTTTTCGTACACCGCATGGTCCCGTATCAACGGAATGATGGCGTCGATATCCGCTGCGAGCGCACGCCGTATCATGCGGATTCCGCCGCTGCTCCCGGTGTTTCGAGCGCAAACCCTTCATCCAGCCAACCTGTGACGCCGCCAATCATTAACTTGACCGGCAGGCCGAGCGCAGCGAGCCGCGCCGCCGCCTTATCGGCGCCGTTGCAATGCGGGCCCGCGCAATACACGACGAACCGGGTATCTGGTGCGAAGGCTTGCATCTTGCTCGCCACGATCTTGCCGTGTGGCAGGTTCTGCGCGTGGGGAAGGTGCCCCCGCTGATACAGATCGGGTGAGCGCACGTCGAGCAGGACGAAATCCGCAACGCCATTCGCCAGCGAGGCATGCACATCCCAGCAGTCGGTCTCGAAGTGCAGCTTGCTCTGGAAGTGCGCCAGGACTGAGGCCGAGCCGGCAGCGTTGAATTGAAAAGCGGGGCTGGGCATGAGGATGCTCCTTGAGGGTGACGATCATAGTGTCCGCTCACCAGCGAACGGGATAAACTGGCAGCATGGACAAGAAGCGGTGGAAATCTGCCAAGCTGCGAGCTCCCCATCGGGTGGTCGCCCTCGCCTATCGCAACCTCTGCCTGTTCGAATTTGGCATTGCTGCCGAGTTGTTCGGCTTGTCCCGGCCGGAAATCGCCACGCCTTGGTATGCCTTTCAGGTAGCGGGTGTCACCAAGAGCGCGCGCACTGCCATCGGCAACCTGCAGGTGGGCACCCAGGGCGGGCTCGATCTGCTGGAGAACGCCGATACCATCATCGTGCCCGGCTGGAGCGGCCCCGAGGTGCTGCCAGGCAAGGCACTGAAAGCCGCCATGCAACGTGCTGACGCGCGCGGCGCACGCTTTTTATCCATCTGTTCCGGTGCGTTCCTGCTCGGGCACTGCGGCCTCCTGGATGGACGCAATGCCGCGACGCACTGGCGCTACGAAGCGCTTTTCACGCAGCTCTTCCCCAAGGCACATCTGGTACACGACGCGCTCTATGTGGAATCGGGCCGCATCATCACCTCCGCAGGAAGCGCGGCTGGCATCGATGCCAGCCTGCACATCATCCGACAGGACCATGGAAGCCGTATCGCCAACCAGGTCGCGCAGCGGCTTGTGATGCTTCCCCACCGCCAGGGCGATGCCCGCCAATACGTGCCAGCCGCGGTTGTCGAACGCAAACATGATCGTTTCGACGGCATCTTCGATTGGGCCAGGGCCAATCTCCAACGGCCCATCACCGTGGACGACATGGCAAGCGTCGCGGCGATGAGTGCACGTAATTTCCACCGTCGTTTCTGCGAGACAGTGGGGGTCACGCCTGCTACCTGGATTCTGGAGGAACGCCTGCGACATGCGCGTACCCTTCTCGAAGAGAGTAACGGCGGCCTGGGTGAGATTGCCGAGCGATGTGGTTTTGCCTCCGTCGAAACCTTTCGCTCAGCCTTTCGAAGGCGTATCGGCATTTCCCCATCGGCCTACCGCGGTAACTTCGGGCAGATAGCGCCGGCCACGACACCGTTGTAGGAGCGTGCTTGCACGCGATGGGTGCTCGCGACAACCGTTCGTCGCGCGCAAGCGCGCCCCTACATGTCCATGCATGGTCCGGCATTCTCGCGCCGCAACCGGGTATTGCTTCGGTAGATCAACACCAGCGCAACCGCGAGCAGCGCCATCGCCGCGTAGCGTGCGCCATTCAACCGGATAACCGTATTGCCCAGCCAACCGAAGTGATCGATAAGAAGGCTCATGAGCAACTGGCCACTGATGACGGCAACAGTCGCCGCCGCGGTGCCGATCCGCGGAATGGCAAACACAATCACCAGCATGTAGACGACGCCAAAGAACGCGCCGGTGATCTGCCAACGCGGCACGCTGAAAAGTGTGAACGCATGGTGTGGCTCAAACAGGAATGCGTAGAGAAAACTCAGCATGGCGCCAAGCGTGAATGTGAGCCAGGCACTCTCGAGCACGCCGACATGGGAACCAAGGCGGCCGTTGATCGCCGATTGCGCACAAAGCGTCGCCCCACTAAGCACGACGAGCAAGATCATCAGAAGCAGCATGAGGCGATTCCTTAGTGAATGAGCCACAGGGCCAACAGGATGGCGATGAGTGCCCCGACACGGTGTCCGTCGACCGCTCGCTTCGCGCTCCCTAGCCAGCCGAAATGATCGATCACCAGGCTGGCCGCGACCTGCCCGAACAGGATGCCCACCATGGTCAGGCCAACGCCCACTACGGGGGTCGCAAGGGTCAGTGCCGCCACATAAATCGGGCCAAGGATGCCGCCCGTGAGGAGCCACCGGGGCTGCGCAAACATAAGCGCAAGCCGCGGGCGGCCGAAGATAAGGCCGAAGGTAAGCAGCAACGAGCCCAGGGCGAAGATGCCCAGCACGGCCCAGCCGTGGCCGACCTCCTCGCCTAGCGGGCCGAGCAGCCCCGCCTCGACCGAAAGGCCCATCCCGGCCGCGACGACCAGGGGGAGTAACCAGATGTGTTTCACGTCCTAGGTTCCGCTATGGGGAAACCGCCAACGTAGGGTGATGTCGAATCGGGAACAATTAGGGCAAAATGAAAAACATCATTGCGATTCGGGCAACTTCATGCAGCTCAATGCGCTCCGCTATTTCGCCATGGTCGCTGCCACCCAAAGCTTCATTGCCACCGCGCGGCACTTTCGCGTGCCCGCCTCCTCCGTGTCCCGCCAGATCGCCGCGCTGGAAAAGGAGGTGGGGCAACAGTTGCTCTACCGGCACACGCGGGCCGTTCGCCTCACGGATGCCGGCGAGCGCTATTACCTGATGGTTCGCGAAGCGCTCGATCTGCTTGAGCGGGCCGCGGAACAGGCATCTGACGCAGACATGGATGCCGCACTGAAGGGCGTGCTCCGCATCAATGCGCCCGTTGCACTCGGCCGGTTGCATATCGCGCCGCTGCTGAACCAGCTGCAGAAAACCCACCCCGCACTCAGCGTCCAACTCACCCTCACCGACGCGTTTATCGACCCGGTGCAGGAAGGCGCGGACATCACCGTGCGCGTTGGAACACTCGAGGATTCCGGCCTGGTTGCGCGCGCGATTGGCCCCCAGCGTTACGTCGCGTGTGCAAGCCAGAGCTACGTGCAGGCCCACGGCGCACCCGATAGCCCGAAGGCGCTGGACCAGCACAACTGCCTGGTCTATCGGGGGCACCGTGGCGCGCAACGCTGGTACTTCCGCCGCCATGGCAGTACGCGTTACGACGCATACGACGTGGAGGGGAGTTTCCAAAGCAATAACGCCGAGGCACTCGTTTCGGCAGCTGAAGCGGGGCTGGGCATCGTGCTATTCCCCACGTGGCTGTTCCATCCGGGCAGCTTCAGGAAAGGCCGCCTGGTCCAACTGCTGAGCGACTGGGAAGGCTCGGTGGAGGCGGAACCGCCTGGAATCCACCTCGTCTCCCCCGAGAATCGCTCTCGCTCCCGCAAGGTGCGTACGGTGATGGACTTTCTTCTGGAGCAGATTGGTTCGCCGCCCTTTTGGGATCGCGTGTGAGGCCCAAACAACGACGGATGGCCGTCACGCCGAGAGCTGCTTCATCAGCACGGCCGCCGCTTCGGTGGACGAGGCAGGGTTCTGACCGGTGATCAACAGGCCGTCGGTGACCACGTACGAACCCCAATCAGGGCCCTTCGAGTAGATGCCGCCCTTCGCCTTGAGCTCGTTCTCGACCAGGAACGGCACCACGTTGGTGAGACCCACGGCTTCTTCTTCCGTATTGGTAAAGCCGGTGACCTGCTTGCCTTCCACCAGCGGCTTGCCGTCCGCTGCCTTGACGTGGCGCAGTACGCCAGGTGCATGGCAGACCAATGCAGCCGGCTTGCCCGCTTCAATGAACGACTCGATCAGGGCGATCGAATACGCATCTTCTGCCAGGTCCCACAGAGGACCATGACCGCCGGGATAGAACACGGCATCGAACGCCGCCTGAGCCACGCTATCGAGGCGAAGCGTGTTGGCCAGCTGCGCGTTAGCCGCGGCATCGGCCTCGAAGCGCCGGGTCAGATCGGTGCGGAATGAGGGCTCGTTGCTCTTGGGATCCAACGGCGGCTGGCCACCCTTGGGCGACGCCAGTACCACCTCGACCCCGGCATCCTTGAATGCGTAATACGGTGCGGCCAGTTCTTCGAGCCAGAAGCCGGTTTTTCGGCCCGTGTTGCCAAGCTCGTCATGCGAGGTCAGAACGATAAGCACTTTCATGGGAGGTTCCTGTGTTGATTTTAGTAGACCGGTCGTCTAGTAACTCGACCCGATAAAAGGCACTCCACCGAAGTGCCTGTTGAAACCCTCCCCCCTCAGGTGGGGAGGTGCAAAACCTGTCGCGTGGTGGTCATGGCATAACGGAAGGGCTCGGTATTCCGAACGACCTTCACCATGATGCTAGCCCCCAGCCACAGCTGGTACAGGCTCTGTGCAACCTCTACCGGTGGCTGCTCCACCGTGAGCGAACCGTCGGCCACCCCGGCCTCGATCGCCCGCGCCATATACGTGACCACGCCTGCCGTTCCGCGCTTCATCGCTGCGCGCATGGCTTCAGAGAGATCGGCAACTTCCGCGCCCAACTTCACCGCCAGGCATTTACCCTGGCAATCCTCGAAGGACTGATTGGCTTCCCACGCCTGGAAATACGATACCAGGCGCTCTGCGCCCGTACCGCCGGCCTGGATCAACATCCGGTCCATATCCGCCAGGTAATCCTCGAAGTACCCTTCCAGGATCGCCTGACCGAACGCTTCCTTCGATCCGAAGTAATGGTAGAACGAGCCTTTGGGCACGCCTGCGGCAACAAGGATCTCGTTCAGGCCGACCGCCGAAAAGCCCTTCGCACCCATGATCCGCTGCCCTGTTGCCAGGATCTTTTCGCGAACGTCGGAGGACTCAGTGGTGGCGGCGGCTGGGCTCATGGGTGCGAACTGTACATCGAATTAGACCGGTCGTCTACAACGATCAACGTGTGGGACTACGGTCCTGCGCTCAGCTTGCCCGAATGAGCCATCGAGCTATAGTGCGAACCAATCCATGAGGAATGCTCATTAATGGCTCGCGAGAACTACGGCGATCTGGTCGCATTCCTGGCGGTCGCGCGGGCGAAGAGCTTCACACGCGCCGCCGCGCAGCTTGGCGTCTCGCAGTCGGCGCTGAGTCATGCCATGCGCCAACTGGAAGCACGGCTCGACGTTAGGCTGCTTACACGCAGCACGCGAAGCGTTGCGCCCACGGAAGCCGGCGAACGGTTGCTTGCCTCGATCACACCGCGCTTTGAAGAGATCGATGCGGAAGTGGCAGCGATTCGCGAACTCCGCGGCAAGCTCACCGGCACACTGCGCATCACCACGGCCGACTACGCCTTCCACACCGTGCTCTGGCCAGCGTTACAGCGGCTGCTTCCGCTACAACCGGATCTGAAGGTCGAAACGATCATCGACCATGGCCTGACCGATATCGTGGCCCAGCGTTTCGACCTCGGCATCCGCTACGGGGACCAGGTAGCCAAGGACATGATCGCCGTGCGCATCGGGCCGGATATCCGCATGACGGTGGTCGGCTCGCCCGCGTACCTGGGTAAGCGGCCCCGCCCGAAAACACCGCAGGACCTTACCGAATTCCCATGCATCAACCTGCACCTGGCTTCGTACGGTGGCCTGTACGCGTGGCAATTGGAGAAAGGCAAACGCGAGGTGCAGGTCCGCGTCGATGGCCAGCTCAACTTCAACGGTATTCTGCAGGTGGTCGATGCCGCCGTAGCGGGCTTCGGGCTGGCGTTCATCCCCGAAGACCTGGCCGAGCCGCATGTCCGGGCCGGCAACCTCGAGTACCTGCTGCGCGACTGGTCACCGATCTGGCCCGGCCTGCATGCCTACTACCCTAGCCGCCGCCAATCGTCACCGGCGCTGCGGCTGGTAGTCGATGCACTCCGCTACCCGCGCTGAACTGGCGCCACGGTGTGCCATGAACGCGCAGAGCGCGCAGCCCGCGGCGGCCACCAGCATCACATCCATCATGGGCCCTGGCGTGCCATCGGCAAAAACACCGACCGATGCCGCACCGACGATGCCGCCACCGTACTGAAGAGCCCCCAGCAGCGCGGATGCCGCGCCGGTACTTCGCGCATAGGCGGCCAACGCCGCGGTGACCGCATTCGCCACGATGAAGCCGGTGGTGCCAACGAAAGCGATGGCCGGGATAAGTACGGCCCACGGGCTCTCGACATGCAGCGCATGCATAAGAACCATCACGACAATCGCGGCCACGGCGCCCATCGATCCACCGCGCAAGAGTTTCTCCGGCCCCCAGGCTCCGACAAGCCGCCGATTGACGATATTCGCCGCGATCATCCCCACGATGCCGCCCGAGAAAATGAGCGCGTAGGTCGCCGGGGCCAGCTTGAAGTACGCGATATACACGAAGGGCGACGCGGCGATGTAGGCGAACGTGGCGGCGAAGAAAAAGCTTAGCGCACCGGCAAAAGCCAGCAGCTGACGCTGACGCAGCAGCATGCCGTACGCCTTGAACGCCGAACCGATGTTGCCCAGCGCACGTCGCGACGGCGGAAGGGTCTCCGGCAACGTCCACACAGCGACCACGGTGGCCAGGCCCGTGACCACCAGGATCGCAAAGACCAGGCGCCACGACCCGCCCCACCCCAGCACGGCACTGCCGATCACAGGGCCCAACAGCGGCGCCAGCGCCATGATCGTCATGAGCGTGGACATGACTTGCGCGCCACGCGTGCCCTCAAAGCGATCACGCACCATGGCCCGGGCAATCACGACACTGGCGCAGGCGCCAATGGCCTGCACCGCGCGCCAGCCCACGATCGCGACGGCGGACCCCGCAAGGGCGCATCCCGCGGAACCCATGACAAATACCATCAAGCCAACCATCAGCGGAGCGCGCCTGCCAAAGCGATCGCTCAAGGGTCCCCACATCAGTTGCCCGAGGCTGAAGCCCACGAGGTACATGGATACCGTCATGGCGGCCAGGCCCGGGGCGATATGCAGCTCGCGCGCCATGGCCGGCATCGCCGGAAGGTAGAGATCGGTTGAGATAGACGCGAATGCCATGAGCAGGCTCAGCACGGCCATGAACCGGTATTCCGCAAACAGCCCGTGGCCGCCCAGCCTACGGATGTTCATAGCCTCGCCCTCTGTGAGCACGGTTGATCGAGGCGCTGGGCCATAGGTTCCGCTCATTCAAAAAAGATCCAGAGGTGCCGAGACCACTCGCCCCGAACGACGACCACCAGCGTATCGACGCCGGCGCCCAGATAAAGCCGCCAGGAACGATTGACGCTATGAGCAGGGCTCATGAACCGTCTGGCGCGCCCTCAACAGCCGCGCAAGGAATTCATGAACCGCTTTCATAGGCCCAACCGCTTCCATGGGCTTAATCCCGGGCGATTGCGTTGCTAAAAAGACCTGCTTCCAGGCACGCATCAGGGATGCCGCGAACGATCACGCGCGGTCGCTTCCCAACCATTCCGGAGTCACAGTCATGAGTAGTTCCTTCAAGGGCAAAGTCGCCTTCGTCACCGGGGCCGGCATGGGCATGGGCCTGGCCACCGCCGAGGCATTCGCCGAACAAGGCGCGGCCGGGGTGCTGGCCGACGTGAACTACAACGCCGTTGCGGCTGCCGTTGACCGCATCACGGCAGCGGGCGGTCAGGCGTTGGCCTTGCAGTGCGATGTATCCGACGAAGCCGCCGTGAAGGCAGCTGTCGAAAAGACGGTGGAAGTGTTCGGCCGCCTTGATGCCGCATTCAATAACGCAGGCATCCAGACCCCGAGCGCCGACACGGCCGATGCACTAAGCGAAGAATACGATCGCACCATGGCCGTGAACCTGCGGGGCGTGTGGAACTGCATGAAGTACGAACTGCAGCAGATGCGACGCCAGGGTTCGGGCGCCATCGTCAATTGCTCGTCGCTAGGCGGCCTGGTGGGCTTGCCGAATCGCGCGATCTATCACGCTGCCAAGCACGGTGTCATCGGGCTCACCAAGAGTTCCGCGCTGGAATACGCAGCGCGCGGTGTCCGCATCAACGCGGTATGCCCCGGCATCATCGATACACCGATGGTCGCAAAGATGTTTGAAGTCGGCGAGCTGAAGATGAGCGATGTCGCCAGCGTGCAGCCGATCGGCCGCCTGGGCCGCGCGGATGAGATCGCCAGCCTGGTGACTTTCCTGTGCGGCCCCGGCTCCGAATTCATCATCGGGCAATCCATCGCCATCGATGGCGGCTATACCGTTCCCTGAATCATAGGCGAGCTTACCCATGAACACTCTCACCGACGCGATGCAGGCGGTACTGCAAGCATCCGACCCTGAACTCGCAGCGATCGCCACCCGCGTTGCCGACGATATCGACGCTTCCTCGTCCATCGACCAACCCACGCGGTTCGTGGTGCAGCTGGGCGCCATGGTGGCAAGCGGCGGCATGCGCCAGTTCGCCGTTTTACTTGATGCCGCACATGCCTCCGGCCTGGAGATCGCGACCCTGAAGGAAGTGGTCTATCAAGCGGTGCCCTATGCTGGCATGGGGAAAGCCCTGGAAGCGCTCGACGTGCTTAATGCCTTCCTCGTCCGCAACGGCCTGCCTGCCACGCACGAGGGCTACGCCACGGTAAACGCCAGCGACCGCCAGGAAAAAGGGCTCGCCCTTCAAAAGCAGATCGTTGGCGCCGAGACGATAGAGACGCTTTACGCGACCTCGCCAGCTGATCTCCTGCATATCCAAACGCTGCTTTCCGCGAACTGCTTTGGCGACCACGTCGCCCGCGCAGGCCTGAGCGTACCGTTTCGCGAACTGCTTACGCTGGCCATACTCGCGGCGCTGGGTGGATGCGAACCCCAACTGAAGGCCCATGTGGCCGCGAATGCCCGCGCAGGCAACGGCCGCGCTGTGTTGATCGCTGTCATGACGCACCTGCTGCCACTGATTGGCTACCCGCGCACATTGAACGCGCTACGCATCATCGGTGACGTGCTGCCGCCCGAACCTGGCTCGCCCGCCGTCCCCTGATTTCTCCCTGGAGCACCCCATGAAACTTATCCGCAATGGCTCGCAGCCATCGGCCAAAGGGCCGGAAGACTATTTCACCGGCACCGTTCGCATCGATATGCCCTTCAAGGGCGAAGGTGCCGCGACCGTCTCCGGTGCGTTCGTCACCTTTGAGCCGGGTGCCCGCAGCGCCTGGCACACCCACCCGGTGGGGCAGATCCTGATCGTGACCGCAGGCAAGGGCTGGACCCAATGCGAGGGCGAAGAGATCGTCGAGATCAACGCCGGCGACATCATCGTCTGCCCACCCGGCCACAAACACTGGCACGGTGCCACGCCCACCACCTCGCTGACCCACATCGCCGTGCAGGAAACGTTGAACGGCTCGGCGGTGACCTGGCTGGAGAAAGTGACCGACGAAGAGTACCTGCGCGGCCCAAAGGCCTAGCCCGACTCTTGTAGGAGCGCCCTTGCGCGCGATACGGTCTTGCGGCAAGCACCCATCGCGCGCAAGCGCACTCCTACAGGCCGTCTTCGGGGGCCGATAACGTCGCGAGCCAGGCCAGCCTTGGCGCTACCAACCCACCCTTCCAGCTGCGAACCATTCCCATTTACAATTGGGTATGCGATCCCGGCTCCTCCCCTCCCCGGCCCCCGGCCATGCCGATGCGCACCGCATCTACAGCGAACACCAGCCGTGGCTGTTGCAGCGGCTGCAGGCCCGGTTGCAGCACCGGCAGGATGCCGAGGACCTGACCGCGGAAACGTTCGTGCAACTGCTGACCCAACCCGACCTGGCCAGCATCAGGGAGCCGCGCGCGTTCCTGACCACGCTCGCGCGGCGCCTGCTGTTCCACTTCTGGCGCCGCCGCGACCTTGAACAGGCCTACCTGGATGCCGTGCGGCAGATCGGCGACACGCATGCCATCGGGGCGGATGAGCAGGCCATGCTTACGGAAGCCCTGGTACGCATCGATCGCGCACTTGATGGCTTATCAGCCACCGCCCGCAAGGCGTTCCTCTTCAGCCAGCTGGATGGGCTGACCTACGCCCAGATCGCTACGCGGCTTAATATTTCGGTGATGACGGTGCGCCGGCATGTGGCGCGCGGCATCGCCTGCTGCTGTGCGGTGGCCCCGTGACACAGCACGATGCCGCCACCCGCCAGGCGATCGATTGGGTGGTACGGCTCGGCTCGGGCGAAGCGACCGACGCCGACCAGCACCGTTTCGATACTTGGCTGGCCCAGCACCCAGACCACTCCGCCGCATGGGCGCGCGTAGGCCACGCACTGGACGCCACGCTCGCCCCACTACGTGCCGGGGGCAACACCGGCGCAGCCGCGCAAGCGCTGCGGCAGGCCCTGGTCAAGGCACCTGCCCGGCGGCGCTTCCTGCGTGGCAGCCTCGCCCTGGCGGGCCTGGGTGCCGGAGGCGCGCTCGTGCTTTCGGCCGGCCGCTGGTTCGATGGCCGGGGTTCGGCCCTCGCCACGGACACCGGCGAACGGCAGCGCTTTGCCTTGCCCGACGGGAGTTCGGTACTACTCAATGCACGCTCACGCGCGGTGCCGGATGTCAGCCCGGCATCCCGTGGCCTGCGCCTGGAGCGTGGCGCCGCCCTCGTGGATGCTGCCGCGGGGCGACTGCCGTTCCTGGTTCGCAGCGGCGAAGCACGCATTGCCAGCGACGGCGGCCAGTTCATGGTCAGCCGCGATGACGAGCGAAGCCTTGTGGCCGCGATCGACCGCCCCCTGGTCGCGACAGCCCCCAATGGACACGCGATCTCACTGCAGGCGGGGTCGTCAGCATGGCTGGGCGTGAACGGCATCGACGCGTCCGACCGCGATGCCCGCTCGCTGGCCGCCTGGCAACGCGGCGTGCTGGAAGTCGGTGACCAGTCGCTTGGCCAGGTCATCGATGCGTTACGCCCCTACCGAACCGGGCTGCTCCGCGTGGCATCACGCGCCGCCCGCTTGCGCGTCATGGGCCTGTTCCCGCTGGACGATACCGAACGGGCGCTGGACATGCTGGCAGCGACGCTGCCCATCCGCGTCGAACGCTACAGCCGCTGGCTGACCCTGGTGGAACCGCGCGACGAGGATGCCGCGACCTGAACACTTTGGCGTGGCTCGTTACACATGGATTGCGACGTACCTCTTGTGATCCTTCCGCGAGCCTATCCATGCCACGACACCTGCACCGCCCGGCGCGCCTGCGCGCCCTGACCCTGGGCCTTTCCCTCTGCCTCTCCTGCCGCCTGCTGGCGCAGGACGCACCCGTATACGATTTCGACCTGCCGGCGGCCCCGCTTGGCGCGAGCTTGATGCGTATCGCCAGCACCAGCGGCCACCTGCTCGCTGTGGATCCCGCGCTGGTAGCCAGCCTCCGCGCCGCGCCGTTGCACGGGCGCTATTCGGGCCAGGCCGCCGCCGAAGCCGCGCTGGCGGGCAGCGGCCTCGCCTTGCGCACCACGGCAGATGGGGCATGGACGCTGGTTCCCTCAGCGACCCCGGCGACTGGCACCACGGCGCCATCATCCCCAACGCCAGCGCCTGCGGCCCGTGTATCCACTCGCACACTCGAAGGCCTGCAGGTCTACGGCAACTACGAGTCGGGCTACGCCGCCAACACCACCCGCGCCGGCACCAAGACCGACGCCAGCTTGCTGGAGACGCCGGAGGCAATCTCCATCGTCACGCGTGCCCAGATGGATGCACAGGGCGTGCAGAACATTCCGCAAGCGCTGCGTTACGCGCCGGGCATCCTCACCGCGCAGCGTGGCTTCAGCCAGGATGGGGGTGGCCAGGAAGAAATGTATGTGCGCGGCTTCCTCGTCGATCAGTATCTTGATGGCTTGCGCCTGCCCAGCCGCTCCGTCGCATCGTATGGCGCATCGGCCGTGGACCCTTACGCGCTGGAGCGCGTGGAACTGGTACATGGCCCGGCTTCGGTCCTGTACGGGCAATCGAGTCCTGGCGGCCTGGTGAACCTCGTCAGCAAAACGCCGACCGATACACCGCTGCACGAGGTCGGCATACAGACGGGAAGCTACGCTCGCAAGCAGTTGCAGTTCGACCTGAGCGATGCGCTATCGGACACCGTGGATTACCGCCTGGTGGGCCTTGGCCGGGATTCGAACACCCAAATGGATCACGTCAACGACAAGCGCGTGATGTTCGCGCCCTCCGTTCGCTGGAAGATCAGCGATGCGACGGCGCTCACCGTCATGGGTGGCTACCAGCACGATCCCGACGCGGGCTACTACAACACGCTGCCTTACGTGGGCACCGGCAAGCCGGCGCCGTTCGGCACTCTCTCCAGCCACCTCGACCCAGGTGACCCGGATTTCGACAAGCACCGCCGCACGCAGTACTGGCTGGGCTACCGCCTGGAGCACGCCTTCAGCGATAGCTGGAAGTTCGTGCAGAACGCCCGCTACATGGATAACCGCGACACGTTGCAGGCCGTGTTCGCCAACGGCTGGGCGTGGAACGACGGCAGCCTGGATGAGCACACGCTCGGCCGCTATGCCCTCGCGATGCACGAAGCCACCCGCACGCTGACGGCAGATAACCAGTTGCAGGGGCATTTCGATACCGGCAGTGCGACCCACGATGTTTTGCTGGGTATCGACTACCAGCGCACGTTGTATCGCCAGAGTTATGGCTACAACTGGTTCGGCGTGCCCGGCCTGGATGTGCTTGATCCGGTGTATGGCGCCAGCATCGATGTACCGGACTACTCGGCGGATCAACACACGCGCCTGTCGCAGACCGGCGCCTACGCGCAGGACATCATCCGCTGGGGCCAGTGGCGCGCGCTGGTATCCGGCCGCGAAGACTGGGCCAGGGCGGACACCACCGACAGCATCGCCGGTACCGTGGTGGACCAGTCCAAACACAAGTTCACCACCCACCTGGGCCTTACCTACGTCACGGACTTCGGGCTGGCCCCGTACCTGAGCTATGCGACCTCGTTCCAGCCGCAGGCCACGGCATCGCTCGAGGGCGGCGGCACGCCGGCACCCACCACCGGCAAGCAGTACGAACTGGGGGTGAAGTACCAGCCGGCCGGCACGCAAAGCTTCATGAGCCTGGCGGCGTACCACCTGGTGCAACAGAACGTGCTGACGACGGATCCGCTCACCCTGTTGCAGTACGTGACCGGCGAAGTCCGCTCGCGCGGTATCGAAGCGGAGGCGCACGCGCAACTGACCGACGGCCTGGCCATCATTGGCAGCTACACGTGGCTGCAGCAGCTCAACACCCGCACGCGTGCGCCCGATGAACAGGGCAAGCGACCGGTCGGCATCCCGCGCAACACCGGGGCGCTATGGCTTGATTACCGGGTTCAAGCGGGCGATTTCCAGGGTCTTGGCCTGAGCCTTGGCGGACGCTACGTCGGTGGCAGCTACGGCGATGCGACCAATACCTTCACGACACCCGCCTATGCGGTGCTGGATGCAGGCGTGCGCTACGAGCGGCAGGGCTGGAACTATTACCTGACGCTCTCCAACCTCAGCGATCGCCGCTACGTTGCCTCGTGCCTGTACTCGCAGAGCGCGTGCAACTACGGTTCGCGGCGCACGGTGCTGCTGGGCGCGAACTACCGCTGGTGATGGCATGAGCCTGTCGGTTCGCCGCTGGTCGGCCATCCACCGCTGGAGCAGCGTCGCGTGCACGGCGTTCCTGTTGCTTCTGTGCGTGACCGGCCTTCCGCTCGTCTTCCACGACGAGATCGACGCGTGGCTGGCACCCCACCACTACGCGGCAATGCCGGCCGATACGCCACCGGTCAGCCTGGATACGCTGGCCGGCACGGCCCGCCAGCGCTATCCACACGATGTCATCGCCTCCATGCAACTGGATGACGACGAACCGCAGGTCGTGGTGTGGATGGTGCCCTCGTTCGCCGCGATGAAAGCCGATTTCACCGTGATGCATGCGGTGCGGTTTGATTCGCGCAGCGGGGCGCTGCTGCAGGCATTGCCCTCGCGCGCCAGCGAGACAGGCACCTTCACCGGACTGATGCTCGCCCTGCATACCTCATTGATGCAGGGTGCCATGGGCGAATGGTTTCTCGGCGCCATGGGCCTCGTGTTCGTGCTGGCGGTGGTCTCGGGTGTGGTGTTGTACGCGCCGTTCATGAAGCGCCTGCGCTTCGGGACGGTGCGGCACGACAAGGCAGCTCGCACGCGCTGGCTGGACCTGCACAACCTGCTCGGCATTTGTACGGTGGCCTGGGCCGTGGTGGTAGGTCTGACCGGCGCCATGAACGAGCTCTCCACGCCACTGTTCCAGGCCTGGCAGCAGCACGATGTGCAGCCATTCCTCGCTACGCACGCGCCGCCATCGGACGAACGCGGTTCGGTTACCGCGTCGTTCCAGCAAGCGCTGGACAGCACACGGCATGCAGCGCCGGGCATGACCATCCTCAGCATCGCATATCCCGGTAATCCGTTCGGCAGCCCCTATCACTACCTCGCATGGATGCAAGGCAATGAGCCGCTCACCTCGCATCTGCTCACCCCGGCATTGATCGATGCGAGGACGGGTGCCGTGACAGCCACGCTGCGCATGCCCTGGTATCTGCGCACACTGGAACTCGCACGCCCGCTGCACTTCGGTGATTACGGCGGGCTTGCCATGAAGGTGGTTTGGGCGGTGCTCGATGGGCTCACCATCGTTGTGCTGGTGAGCGGGCTCTATCTGTTCGTGGTGAAGCGGCGGCGCCGCGATGCGGGCAACGCAGCGGCTACCGTTCCCGGCGGTGTCACGTGAAGCGCCAGGAGGTATGGCTCATGCCTATCGTGTTGAACCTCATGGCCACGGCCGGCCTTGGCTGGGCCCTGCTATCGGAAGGCTGGGTAAGCAAGGCCATGGCAACGCTTCTGCTTGCGACGCCCATCACCATAGCCATCTACAACGCAACGAAGATCCGCTCTCTGTAGGAGCGCGCTTGCGCGCGATTCGACGCGTGCGGCAAACCTCCATCGCGTGCAAGCACGCTCCTACAAGGATGCGGTCGAGCCATGCAGCGATCGCGAGGTCAGACGGCCACGGGCGCCTTGATCGCCGGGTGCGGATCGTAATCGACGATCGACACATCCTCGAAGCGGAAATCGAAGATGCTCTTCACTTCCGGGTTCAGCACCAGCTTCGGCAGCGCACGCGGCTCGCGTGCCAGCTGCTTCTGCGCTTGTTCGATGTGGTTCGAATACAGGTGCGCATCGCCCAGGGTATGTACGAAATCGCCCACTTCCAGCCCGGTGACCTGGGCGATCATATGGGTGAGCAGGGCGTAGCTGGCGATATTGAACGGGATGCCGAGGAAAATATCGCCCGAGCGCTGGTACAGCTGGCACGAGAGTTTTCCGTTCGCCACGTAGAACTGGAACATGGTGTGGCACGGCATCAGGGCCATCTTCGGCAGCTCGCCCACGTTCCATGCGGAAACGATAAGGCGGCGCGAATCCGGGTTGCGCTTGATCTCTTCCACCACCCAGGCGATCTGGTCCACGACCTTGCCATCGGCCGTGGGCCACGCGCGCCACTGGCGCCCATACACCGGGCCCAGGTCGCCGTTCGCATCCGCCCACTCATCCCAGATGCTGACACCGTTTTCCTTCAGGTACGCGGTGTTCGTATCGCCCTGCAGGAACCAGATCAGCTCATGGATGATCGAGCGCAGGTGCAGCTTCTTGGTGGTGACGAGCGGGAAGCCCTTCGACAGGTCGTAGCGCATCTGCCAGCCGAACACGCTGCGCGTGCCGGTGCCGGTGCGGTCGGCCTTTTCGGCGCCGTGCTCAAGGACGTGGCGGAGCAGTTCGAGATAGGGCTGCATGGCGAAGGACGATATCAGGTGGCAGTAGCGGTGGGTGCTGCGACCGGCGCGTAGGGTGCGCGGCGCGACATCAGCAGCCAGAGGATGCCCAGGGCAATGAGCGGCAGCGAGAGAATCTGGCCCATGGTGACCCAGCCAAACGCAAGGTAACCCAGCTGCGCATCAGGCACGCGTACGAACTCGATCGTGAAACGAAACACGCCGTACAGCAGCGCGAACATGCCCGACACCGCATAGCGGGGGCGCGGCTTCATCGAGAACACCCACAGCACGGTGAACATCACCACACCTTCCAGGGTGAACTCATACAGGGGGTTCGGGTGGCGCGGCAGCATGTCCGGCGCGTGCGGGAAGATCATGCCGATCGGCAGGTCGGTGGGCTTGCCCCACAGCTCGCCGTTGATGAAGTTGCCGAGACGGCCAAGGCCCAGACCCAGCGGCACCAACGGTGCCACGAAATCCATGGTGTCGAAGAATTTTACGCCGTTGCGCCGCGACCACCACAGGCCGGCCACCAGCACGCCCAGAAGGCCGCCGTGGAAGGACATGCCGCCATCCCACACCCGGAAGATCGCCAGGGGGTCGGTCCAGATCCAGTTGATGGCCGTGTAGAACAGCATGTAACCCACGCGGCCGCCCAGGACCACGCCCATCATGGCGTAGAACATCAGGTCGCTGAACCGGTCGGAGTTCACCGGCAGCCGCCCCTGGCGGCGGCGGTACTCGCCCAGCGCCCACCCACCCAGGAACCCGCCGAGGTACATAAGGCCGTACCAGTGGACATCGACCGGGCCGATGTGGAAGGCAACGGGTTTAAAGTGGACGACGAACGGATCGGTCATGGAGGGACACGAAAAAGGGCGATCCCCCAGTGTACCGCCCCGGCTTGCGGCATGCCGCCTTGTGAAGACGGCGCGGGTGAGCTATAGAGCCATCCGGACCGCCGTCCGGGGGGATGGCGGCAAGGGAGCTTTACCAGGGGAGAACCAAGATGATGAACCGCCTTGCCCGGCCGTTGCTGGCCGCGCTGTGCCTGGCCGCGTGCTCCACGGGAGCCACGGCCGCCGATCTGATCCCGACCGCGGATTTCGCCCGGCACGCACCGATCACCGATCCGCTGCTTTCGCCCGATGGCCAACACGTATCCGTGGCTTACCACGACCCGGACGGCAAGACGCACGGGCTGGCTATCTTCAGCATCACGGACATGAGCAAGCCGATCACCCTGATCCGCATGCCGCCTTATGAACTACCCGCGGATGTCATGTGGACCAGCAACACCCGCCTGGTGGTCGCCCGCGGCAAGATCGATGGCTCTATCGGCAACAAGACCTATACGGGTGAGCTGATGGCCGTCGATATCGACGGCAAGAATCCGGATTACCTGTATGGCTTCGAAGCCGTCGGCAAGCGTACCGGCACGCGCGCGCTGGATCGCGGCTGGGGCTACCTGGATGGCAAGCCGCCGCAATCGAACGGGCACTTCTACATGCGCAGCGTCTCCTGGGAAAACCAGGACCGCAGCACCTTGTACGACGTGGATGCGAAGAGCAGCGCACGCCGGCAGATGGCTGACATCGGCATTGGCTACATGACCTTCATGGTCGACCCGGAAGGCACGCCCCGCTTCACCTACGGCGTGAACACCGATCACAAGTGGGTGGTATACCGCCGCGATACCAATGGCGGCTGGGCCAAGGTGGACATGGATAGCGAGCACAAGCGGTTCACGCCGCTCGCGCAGGTCGCCGGCAGCAAGCGCATGTACGCCGAATACAGCCCCAATGGCATCGGTGGCGCGCTGGTGGAGCAGGATGAGGATGGCGGCAACGTCCGCATCATTCGCAAGGATGCGTTCAGTGACGTGTCCTCCGCCGGCCTGTGGACGGCGCAGCCGGCACGCCCGTTCGCCACGCGTGCGGAGACCGGCCTGCCGACGGTCACCTATGTCGATCCGCAGGACCCCACCGCCAAGCTGCATATGGCCATCTCGCAGAAATTCCCGGGCTATGCGGTGAACTTCAACTCCTTCAGCGAGGATGGAAGCGAACTCATGTTCACCGTGTGGAGCGACCGTGACCCCGGCCGCGTCATGCTGATCAACACGAAAACCTTCAAGGTCAGCGCCCTGTACACGGTCGCCCCATGGATCGACCCGACCAAGATGGCGGAGCGCCGGCCGCTTCACTTCAAGGCGCGTAACGGCGAAGAACTGGAAGCCATCCTTACGTTCCCCAAGGGCAAGCCGGAAACCAACCTGCCCATGGTGCTGATGCCGCACGGCGGCCCCTTCATGGAACAGGATTCGTGGGGCTACGACGATACGGCGCAATTCCTGGCCAGCCGCGGTTACCTGGTGCTGCAGGTGAACTTCCACGGATCCAGCGGCCGTGGCCACGATTTCAGCGAGGAGGGTTACAAGAAGTGGGGCACCCTGCTCCAGGATGACCTGATCGATGGCGTGAAATGGGCCATCAACGAGAAGTTTGCCGATGCCTCGCGGGTTTGCGTGTTCGGTGGCAGTTTCGGCGGCTATTCCGCCCTGATGGCGCCCATCAGGGAGCCAGGCATGTTCAAGTGCGCGGTCGGCTACGCCGGCGTCTATGACCTGCCCATGCAGTACGACAAGGGCGACGTTCAGGAGAACAAGCGCGGGCGCAGTTACCTTGAGCTCACCCTGGGGACCGACCAGGCCATGCTGATTGCTAATTCGCCCGCCCGCAATGCCGACAAGCTGAACCTGCCCATCCTGCTGGTGCACGGCGAGGATGACGAACGCGCCCCGTTCGCCCAGTACAAGGCCATGAAGGCGGCCCTGGATGCGGCCCACAAGCCGTACGAGACCCTGACCAAGTCAGGCGAGAAGCATGGCTTCGTCAAGCCGGAGAACGTCGAGGAGTTCTTCAACAAGATGGCTGCCTTCCTCGACCGTAACATCGGTGACAGCGCCGGAGCCAAAACGGCGGCTCCCTGACGAGGGCATGGGCAACCGCCGTGACCCCTGGCGGTTGCCCCTTGCGGCCGCAAGCGTTATGTTCGCGTGATCGCTGGGCCCGGGTGGTGCCTGGCGGGGATCGGGAGGTTGTCGGGGTATGGTCGTCAGTAGTGGGCAGAAGCGCCACGTCGCGGCGCGGCGGGCGGTGCTTGCCGTCGCCCTGCTCGGCTGCCTTGCGCCCGGCGCCCTGCTCGCGCAGGAGGCCAGCTCGCCCGCCGAGATGCTGGCCCCGGTCAATGTCACCGTCACCGGCTCGCGCATCCGCGGAATCGATGTCGAAACCGCCCAGCCCGTCTTCACCATGGACGGTGCCGCCATTCGCGCCACGGGCCTCACCAGCCTGGGCGATATCGTGGCGCGCATGCCCTCGGCCGGCACGCCCGAAGTCACCCCGCAGGACACCCTTTCATCCAGTAACGATGCAGGCGGCCGCTACGCCAACCTGCGCAACCTGGGTGCGGTGCGCACCCTGGTGCTGGTGAATGGCCGCCGCTGGACCACCAGCCTGGGCGGCCTTACCGATCTCTCCACCATTCCCGTATCCATCGTCGAGCGCATTGAAGTCCTGAAGGACGGCGCCTCCTCGATTTATGGCTCCGATGCAATTGGCGGCGTGGTGAACATCATCACCACCGATCGCTTCGAAGGCGCATCGGCCGATGTGCTGTACGGCGTGAACGGAAAAGGCGACGGCGCCCAGAAGAATGGCAACTTCACCTGGGGCCGCAGCACCGAGCGCTCATCGATCATCCTGGGCGCCAGCTACGAAGATGGCGATTCGCTGGACGACGACAAGCGCGCACTGACCAGCACGGCCTATGGACCACGCCATCCGCTGGATGGCTACAACATGGGCGCCTACGGTGGCGTGGTGGATCCGCGCGCCGCGGGGACGGCGGGTGCCGGCAGCTATGCGGCCGATGGCAGCTGGGTGCCGAACCGCTACGTGATCAACCACGGTGCCGCCAATACGGCCAGCCTGGCGAACTATCACCCGTACGATGTCGACAGCACCGCCGACAAGTACAACACCCAGCGCGACATGACCTTCCGCGCGGGCAGCAAGCTGCGCAACCTGTTCGCCACCGGGCGCTACAACCTCACCGACGACATCACGTGGCGTGGCATGGCCAACTACGGCGTGCGCGATACGCGCAGCCAGGCGGCCGGCTATCCCTTGCAAAGCGCCACCGGCCGGGCTGAAGGGCTCGATATCGATCCGGCCAACGCCTACAACCCGTTCCCCGGTTATGACACGTCGTTCTTCCGCCGCACGGTGGAAGTGCCACGCATGACCTGGGCCAAATCGAAGGTGTTCCACGCCGATACCGGCCTGGAGGGCACATTCCTGTGGGGCGACCACACGTGGAGCTGGGATGTCACCTACGCTTACTCCGAAGATCGCGCCAGCCGCACCACCAGCGGCAATATCAACCTGATGAACGCCCGCAAGGCACTGGGCGCGACCACAACCATTGACGGCCAGCTGGCCTGCGCCGATGCGGCCGACCGCGCGGCCGGCTGCGTGCCCTGGAACATCCTGGCCGGGCCAGGCGGCACGCCCGATGCGGTGTGGCGCTACGTGTCGTCCACCACCACGGCACACGAGACCACCCGCACGAACGATGTCATCGCCAACCTTACCGGCGGCATCGTCGACCTGCCCGCGGGCACCCTGCGTGTGGCCGGGGGCCTGGAGCACCGCAGTGAAAACGGGCGTTACGTGCCCGATCCGGCGGATTCCGCCGGCCTGACGACCCAACTGGCGAGCGACCCGACCAACGGCGGCTACATCGCGAACGAAGCCTACCTGGAGTTCGATATCCCGCTGCTGGCCGACCTGCCGTTCGCGCAGGAGTTGGCGGTGAATGCCTCGTCACGTTATTCGCACTACACCGCGTTTGGCGGCCGCACCAATAACAAATACAGCTTCCGCTGGAAGCCGCTGGATGACCTGCTGCTGCGTGGCACCTATGCGCAGGGCTTCCGCGCGCCCACGGTGTCCGACCTCTACGGCGGCTCCGCCGAAAGCTTCGAAAGCTTCCTTGATCCGTGCGATAGCGCCTTTGGCGCATCGGCCACCGATGCCGCCGTGCGTTCGCGTTGCGCGGCCGCCGGGGTGCCAGCGAATTATCGCCAGGTCGATCAATCGGGAGCGCAGATCACTTCGAATACCGGCGGCCAGAACCCATCCGCGTTCCGCACGGGAGCCAACCCGCACCTGAAGCCGGAATCGTCGATCACGCGTACCCTGGGCCTGGTCTATAGCCCCATGTACATGGATGGGCTCGATGTAACGCTGGACTACTACAAGGTCGATATCCGCGACGTCATCACGCCCATCCTCGCGGGCGACATCCTCAATTTCTGCTATGTCCGCAACGACCCGACCTATTGCGGGAGCTTCACGCGTGCGGCAGATGGTCGCATCACCTCGCTGGATGAGAGCCTGGTCAACCTGGGCTCGCTGCGTACCGAAGGCTATGACCTCGGCATGCACTACCGCTTCCCGCAGACGCGTTTCGGCGAATTCACGGTGCTCTCCGATAGCACCTACCTGAAGGACTACACCCAGCGCAGCAGCGCCAGCGCGGAACCGCGGCAGCTCGCCGGCTACATGAATGGCGTGCAGGGCCTGTACCGCGTGCGCTCCAACCTCTCGCTCGATTGGGGCTGGAAGCACTTTGGCGCCACCTGGACGGTGCGCTACTACTCCGGATTGAAGGATTCGTGCTGGTCCACCACGGTGGAATGCAACCAGCCCGATACGTTGAACGTGATCAGCGGCGTCACCGGCGTGAGCCGCAAGGGCGGCGTGGCGTTCAACGATCTGCAATTCCGCTGGACCACGCCGTGGAACGGCAACGTGCGCGTGGGCATCAACAACGTGTTCGCGCGCAAGGGGCCGTTCTACTACAACGTGGCCAGCGCGGGCGGCGGCAGCCCGCCGTATAACCCCGCGTTCGATATCGACCGGTATTTCTACATCGGGTATCAGCAGCGGTTCTGAGTGCGTGAATGGCGCGCAAGCGCGCTCCTGCCAATTAGCCGCGCAGCCCAGTAGGAGCGCGCTTGCGCGCGAAAAGCCTACGCAGCGGTGACGCTGCTACCTGAGAACCACTCTCATCTTGCGCCCCGTCGCAGCAACGCGCGATATCCGTTTGTTTGTGCACGAAATGCCGCAAATGCTTGCAGTCGCATGACGACGGCGTTATGTTCGTGTTACGTCGCCATTCGCCCTGAGGTGGGCGCGACGTCGGTGTCCCCACGCCGTTTACCTCACACACCCACAACCGAGTGCCGTCCCACGGCGCTACTACAAGCTGTTCAGCCTTGCTGAAAATGCAGGGCCAGGGAGTTTTTGACCTCATGACAAGCACCACCCTGCTCACGCGCTCTCGCGTGTTGAAGCGCACTGCGCTCGTTTCCGCGCTCGGCGCCTGCCTGCTGGCCGGTACGGCCTTCGCGCAGAGCACCGTCGGCGACATCTACGGCACGGCCTCGGCCTCGCAGACCATCCAGATCCAGAACCTCGGCTCGGGCGCTGCGCGCACCGTTACCGCCGATGCAGACGGCCACTACCGCGCCTCGTCGCTGCCGATCGGCAGCTACCGCGTGAACGTGATCGAAAACGGCGCGACCGTTTCGACCCGTGACATCAATGTCGTCGCCGGCCAGTCGGCGCAGCTGAACTTCGCTTCCGCCAACGGCGGCAGCACCAGCGCGCAGGCTCTCGACACCGTGACCGTGTCGGCCAACGCCCTCTCCGCCATCGACGTGGCATCGGTCGAGTCGCGCACCAGCTTCACTGCCGACAAGCTCGACAAGCTGCCGGTGCCGCGCAACGTCGTCGACATCGCCGCACTGACCCCGGGTACCGTCAAGGGTGACTCCGCGTTCGGCAACCTGCCGTCGTTCGGTGGCGCCTCGGTCGCCGAGAACAGCTACTACGTCAACGGCTTCAACGTTACCAACCTGTACAACAACCTGTCGTTCTCGGAAGTGCCGTTCCAGGCCATCCAGCAGCTCGATGTGCAGACTGGTGGCTACGGCGCGCAGTACGGCTTCTCGACCGGCGGCGTGACCTCGGTGATCACCAAGCGTGGCACCAATGAGTGGAAGGGTGGCGCATCGTGGGTTTACACCCCGGCATGGGGCCGCGAGCAGCAGCCGACCACCTACACCAAGGACGGTACCCTGTACCGCACCTACCAGAAGAACAGCGACAACGACAACGTGTACTCGGCCTGGCTGGGCGGCGCGCTGATCAAGGACAAGCTGTTCTTCTACGGCATTTTCCAGTCGCACAAGGAAACCGAGACCGCCTACCCGGGCGCGACGTCTTCGGCTCCGGCGCAGCGTAACGAGTACAGTGATCCGTTCTATCTCATCAAGATGGACTGGAACATCAATGACTCGAACATCCTCGAATGGACGGGGATGAACAACACCAAGCACACGACCAACCAGTACTACAACTCGGAAATCGGCGCAGACGGCAAGCCGTCCACCACCGATTACCTGGGTGACCGCCACGTCAAGACCGGCGGCGCGGTGAACGTGTTCAAGTACACCAGCTACATCACCGATGACCTGACTGCCACCGCGCAGTGGGGCAAGATGAAGTCCAAGAACTCCTCGGACTACACCTCGGCCGATGGCACCGTCACCAAGTACGACGGCAACATCAACAGCCCGAACCAGGGTTGCCCGTACGTGATCGATCGTCGCAGCAGCACGCAGAGCGGCCTGACCGATCCGGTCCACTCGTGCTACCTGGCCAGCACCATCGATCGCTTCAACGGTGAAGACCAGCGTACCGCTTACCGCGTCGACCTCGACTGGAAGGTGGGCGACCACGACCTGTCGGGCGGTTTCTCGCGCGAGAAGTGGAAGTCCGATTCCGGCCAGAGCTACGCCGGCGGCGCCCTGTACTACTACCGCACGAACGCGGCTGGCCAGGATTACGTCTCCGAGTACAACTACCGCACCGGTGGTTCGGTCGCGATCGACCAGAAGTCCTGGTACCTGCAGGACAACTGGCAGGTGACCGACAAGTTCCTCGCCTACATCGGCGTGCGCAACGACTCGTTCAACAACCAGAACGGTGCTGCGCAGAACTTCGTGCGCCAGGGCAACATCTGGCAACCGCGCCTGGGCTTCTCGTACGACGTGTTCGGCGATTCGAGCACCAAGATCTTCGGTACCGCCGGCCGCTACTCGCTGCCGATCGCCGCGAACGTCGCCCTGCGCGCCGCCACGGCTTCGTACTACACGATCCAGAACTTCTCGTACTCCGCCATCGATCCGGTGACCGGCGTGCCGACCCTCGGCGCCCCGCTGACCGACAAGTCGATCGTGAACGGCGAGAACGGTTCCACCCCGGATCCGCGCTCGGTCGCCACGAAGGACCTGAAGCCGTACTCGCAGGATGAGTTCATCCTGGGTATCCAGCACCGCATCACCAGCGATAACGACTTCCTGAACGACTGGGTGGTCGGCGCCAAGGCAACCTACCGCAAGCTCAACAACGCTATCGACGATACCTGCGACTGGCGTCCGTTCTACGCTTACGGCAAGTCGATCGGCCTGGACATGGACGCCAACGGCGACCAGTTCACCCCGCCGTCCTCGATGCCGGGCTGCTTCATCTACAACCCGGGCAGCAAGGTCACGGTTGACGTCGATCTGGACGGCAGCGGCCAGCTGCGCCAGGTCTCGACCCCGGGCAAGGCGTTCGGCGAGAAGGCCAAGCGCACCTACGAAGCCGTCACCCTGTCGGCTGAGAAGGCCACCGATAACTGGTACGTCAATGCGTCGTACACCTGGTCGAAGAACCGTGGCAACACGGAAGGCCTGGTGAAGTCGGATAACGGCCAGGACGATACCGGCACCACCAGCGCGTTCGATTACCCGGAACTGATGGTCGGCGCGACCGGCTACCTGCCGAACGATCGTCGCCACAGCTTCAAGGTGTACGGCGGCTGGCGCATCACCCCGGAATGGCAGGTTGGCGTGAATGGCCTGCTTGAGTCCGGTCGTCCCACCAGCTGCTTCGGCGGCGGCGACGAGACCGTGGGCGGCATCCCGAGCTACAACTCGGAGTTCTTCTACTGCGATGGCAAGATCTCGCCGCGTGGTACGGCCAAGCGCCTGCCGTGGAACTGGTCGATCAGCCCGAACGTCGTTTACACCCCGGCTTTTGCCAAGGGCGTGACGGTGCAGCTGGACGTGATCAACCTGTTCAACAACGACAAGAAGACCGCGATCAACGAGATCGGCGAGAACGGTTCGGATACGAACTACTACAGCACGACGTACCGCGTGCCGACGTACTACCAGACGCCGCGTTACCTGCGCCTGATGGTCCAGTACGACTTCAGCCTGTAATTCATCGCAAGCTGGACACAGAAAGGGCCGCCCATCTGGGCGGCCCTTTTTTTGGTTCATCGCGCATGTCCGGGGCCGCTGCCCTAGCGGCTTGCGCCGATACGCGAAGAACCTGTTTCAGGCTCCTGCGTCAGAGCAGAAGCGGCTGATCCGGCAGTTCGTTCGTTCGGGGCGTGCCATCGGCCGGGAAATGTCGCGCCAGCAGTGCGCCCGCCTCGTTCACACCGGTGAGCACCGCCTCGCGGAAATGCCCCTTGGCAAACTCATCGCGCATATGGGCCGTGATCGCTTCCCACTCGGCCGCCGACACCTTCCGCGCGATGCCGCGATCGGCGACGATCTCGATGCGGTGCTCGGCGAGCAGTACATAAAGCAGCACGCCACAGTTGTCTTCCGTATCCCACACACGCAGGTGGGCAAACAGCTCCGCCGCGCGATCGCGCGCGGTGACGCCATCGGTAACCGCGGCAAACGGTAGCCGCGATTCCACGGCGACACGCAGCTCGCCGCGATGAGTCTTTTCACCCGCGGCCACGCTGGCCGCAATCGCGTCGAGTGCTTCCTTCGGAAACTGCCGACCGATCTGGAACCAGGCGCCGAACAGGTTCGTGGTGATCCGTTGCATATCCATCACCAGCTCCCCGACGAACCGCCGCCACCAAAGCTGCCACCGCCGCCGCTGAAGCCACCACCGCCACCGCCCAACCCGCCA
>Ga0207647_10000224_pt1 | contig 46793 bp, 44 predicted proteins | sample KBSCornC2_FD_184295 | JGI IMG/M metagenome (GOLD analysis project Ga0207647, IMG submission 184295) | Corn rhizosphere microbial communities from Kellogg Biological Station, Michigan, USA - C2 (SPAdes) (version 2) | ecosystem: Host-associated > Plants > Roots > Rhizosphere ... | reverse complement strand
GGCGTCCCCTGCGGTGAACGACAGCGCGCCCCCAGCAATGTGCCTTGTTCCTAATGTACGACCTGGGGCCGGCGGTTACCGGGTCCTTGTGCAAGTCCGTCGCGAACGGAAAGCCTGAAAGCCCGATCAGCCTGCCCACTTGATCCTCCAGGATCAGGGTCGCTCGGCGCGCATCGTCACTGCGGAGGGCGCTGGTTTGTTTTTGCGTTCACTTGTCTGTGCGATCGTCCATGATCGCTGCGCCGTTGGGGCGCACTTTGCATCGCGACCCCTGCGGTCAGCCAGCACCAGAACGGACTGCCCTGTCCCGACTTTTCACAACCGCCTCTCTGGCCAAGAGATCGACAGCCGCTTCGCATGAGAACCAACGAGCAGCTGGCCCGGATTGAGCGAAGCGCAGTTCCGGGGAATGACCGGTCGACGGAAATTTGGCATGAATGAGAGTCGCGCGCTGCTGCGTGCGCGGATGTCGGTGCGGCGCAACGACCTCGATGCGAAGCAGCGCATCGCGGCGGCGGCCGGCGTGCTGCACAGCCTCGAGAACCTCCCCGAGTTCATGACCGATCCGAAGGTCGCGGGGTATTGGGCCGTGCGCGGCGAATTGCCATTGAATCTCGCCGTCGCATCGCTGACGCGGCGCGACCAGCGCTATTTCCTGCCGGTACTGGGCCAGGCGCGACAACTGCGCTTTGCAGAGTATCGCGAGGGCACGGCGTTGCAGAGCAATCGCTTCGGCATCCCGGAACCCGAGGTTCCATCCGAAACATTGCACACGGCCGGCGACATGGACGTCATCCTGCTGCCGTTGCTGGCATTCGACCGGAAAGGCCATCGCCTCGGCACCGGCGGTGGCTGGTACGACTCCAGCCTGGCATTCATCGGCAACGAACCACGGCCTGCGCGTCCGCTGCTGGTCGGCATCGGCTATGCGTTCCAGGAAATCGAAGCGGTGCCGATCGAACCGTGGGACGTCGATCTGGATTACGTCGCGACCGACGCGGAGCTGATAGCCTGCCGAACCAATCCGATCACCTGACGGAACCGCCATGCCGCGCTGGTTGATGAAAACCGAACCCGACACGTTCTCGATCGACGACCTGAAGCAGCGCCGCGTCGAGCCCTGGAACGGCGTGCGCAATTACCAGGCACGCAATTTCATCCGGGCCATGGAACGCGGCGACGAAGTGATGATCTACCATTCGAGCTGCGCGGTGCCGGGCGTGGCGGGGCTCGCCAAGGTTGCAAGTGCGCCTTACCCCGATCCCGGCCAGTTCGATCCGAAGGACGACTACTTCGACGCCGGCAGCGATCGCGGCAATCCGCGCTGGACATTGGTGGACGTGCGCTTCGTGCGCAAGTTGAAGCGCGTGATCACGCTCGACGAGATCAAGACGCTCCCGGATTTAGGGGATTTCGCGCTGACCCGGCGCGGCAACCGGCTGTCGGTGCTGCCGGTCGGCGACAGGCAATGGGACGCGATCCTCGCACTCGAATGACGTTCTGAATCATCAGGGGAACCCCTTGGACATCGAAGCACAGAAGCGCGCGGCCGGCGAAGCCGCAATTGAGTTCGTCGAAGAAAACGGCGTCATCGGCGTCGGGACCGGCTCCACGGTGAAGTATTTCATCGATGCACTGGCGAAGATCAGGCATCGCATCGACGGCGCGGTCTCGAGTTCGGAGCAGTCGAGCAAGCTGCTGCGCGTGCACGGCATCCAGGTGCTGGACCTCAATGCGGTCGGCACGATTCCGGTGTACGTGGACGGCGCCGACGAGTGCGACGGGGGGCGACACCTGATCAAGGGCGGCGGCGGCGCGCTCACGCGCGAAAAGATCATCGCGGCCGTCTCGAAAAAATTCGTCTGCATCGTGGACACGCACAAGTGCGTCGACGTGCTCGGCAAATTCCCGCTGCCGGTCGAAGTCATTCCGATGGCGCGCAGTCATGTCGCGCGCGAAATCGAGCGTCGCGGCGGCACGCCTGTATGGCGCACGGATTGCGTCACCGACAACGGCAACTGGATTCTCGACGTGCACGGCCTTTCAATCACCGATCCGGAAAAACTGGAAACGGAGTGGAACCAGATCACGGGCGTGGTCACCGTGGGGTTGTTCGCGCACCGTCGAGCAGACGTGGTGCTGGTGGGCGACGGCAGAAGGTTCTAGCAGGCTTGTGGCGCTGCCTGCGCAAGGTTTTCTTGCAGGCCGGAGAAACCGGTGGGGATTGAAAGGCCATCCCTGGCCGTGTTTCCGAAACTGCGTTCGATGAAACCGTCAGCCTTTCACGCCACGCGACGCAAAGCCGCCAGCGCGTCACGCATGCCGGCGACGAGCTGATCGCAAGCCGATGCGCCAATGGCGCCGCGAATGTCTTCGAGCACCTGCCCGCCGCTGTCGTTGGCAGCGGTCATTGCCTTGCGCCCTGCATCGGTAATGGCCCATGTTTCACCTTCCTGCTGCACCATCTGCTGCTCGAGCATCAGGCGCAGGTTCTCCCCGATGATCTGTGGGTTTTGCCGCAATTGTTCCGACAACGAGGACGACGTCTGGGGTCCGGCAAACATCAAGCGCTTGGCGACGATGTACATGAAATAATTCGTCAAGCCACTGGACGAAATGCCTTGCTCGACGCGCTGCAACAACACGCCGCGCAACGCCGCAGTCATCGCCACGAGGTCGTGCTGCGGCGTGCGGGGTGCTTCCATCGATACATTCATGATTATCTCCGAGGTCAGGTCGGGGGCGTCGCCGGAATTGACGACGCCAAGACGATACCCCCGGGGCAACCCCAGAAGCCAGAACTTTTTCACATTTCGTGACAATCACGAGGCACTCGGAGTCCGAAACGACAAAGCCCGCCGATTGGCGGGCTTTGCTTCTTTGCGGCCAATCGCGGGTGGCGTTGGCGGATTTGGCAGCCCCGGAAGGATTCGAACCTCCGAATGCCTGAGTCAGAGTCAGGTGCCTTACCACTTGGCGACGGGGCTTCGTGGAACTGATTTTAGAGCGAACCGCGAGGCGCCGCCAAGAAGCGGCCGTCATGGAAAGTCAGCCCATGGAGGGGCGTTCTGACGAGTGCTGACCGGGAACCCTGCACGCTGGCGTGGAATGCACCGAAACAGCGATCAGGGACGATTGCACAATTACCGCTTCGAGAACTGCGTCGCGCGGCGTGCCTTGTGCAGACCCACCTTCTTGCGTTCGACCGCACGCGCGTCGCGGGTCATGAATCCCGCACGACGCAGCGGCGCCTTCAGCGTTTCGTCGTATTCCACCAGTGCACGTGCGATTCCGAGCCGGATGGCGCCGGCCTGACCGGTGATCCCGCCGCCGGCGACGTTGACCTTGATGTCGAACTTGTCGGCCATCTGGGTCAGTTCCAGCGGCTGGCGCACGATCATGCGCGAGGTTTCGCGGCCGAAGAATTCGTCCAGCGGCTTGCCATTGACCACGATTGCGCCACCGCCCTTGCGCAGGAACACGCGCGCGGCGGAAGTCTTGCGGCGGCCGGTACCGGAATTTTGTTGCAGGGTCGCCATGATCAAATCTCCAACGCCTTGGGTTGCTGGGCGGTATGCGGATGTTCGGCACCGCGATACACCTTGAGCTTGCGGAACATCGCGCGGCCCAGCGGATTCTTCGGCAGCATGCCCTTGACGCCGAATTCGATCGCGCGCTCGGGATGGGTGGCCAGCAGGTCCTTGAGGTTGGTGGTCTTCAGGTTGCCGACATAGCCGGTGAAGCGGTGGTAATTCTTGGCTTCCAGCTTGTTGCCAGTCACCGCGACCTTTTCGGCGTTGACCACGACGATATAGTCGCCGGTGTCCACGTGCGGGGTGAACTCGGGCTTGTGCTTGCCGCGCAGGCGGCGAGCGACTTCCGAGCACAGCCGGCCCAGGGTCTTGCCATCGGCATCGACAACCAGCCAGTCACGCTTGACCGTCTCGGCCTTGGCGCTGAACGTCTTCATGGGAACGATCCGTAAAAGTTGTTTGGTCCGCACGTGATGCGGGGCCGCACCACGAGGGCGCGACGGGGTTGACAGCAACGAAAGACCGCCAAGGATAACGGCACCCCGGTTTTCGCGCAAGCGCGACAGCCCCTGCTGGACATGTCGCCCCCGCCAACCGGCTCCCGAAAAACGGTGAGCCGACGATTCAGCCCGCGCCAGCGCGGATGCGCGACAATTGTCGCATGAATGCCGATGTCCGTCGCCCCACACCTCTCGACTTGCTGCTTGGTGGCTTCCAGCGCGCCCTGGACACCGTGGCCGGTGCTGCAGTCGCCGCGCGTCCGTCACCAGGCGAAGCGTTGCCCTTGCCCGAGCTGGACGCGCAGGGACGCCGCCACGTCGCCGGGCTGATGCGCGTGAACCATACTGGCGAAGTCTGCGCGCAGGCGTTGTACGACGGGCAAGCCGCGTTCGCGCGCGACCCCGCGACGCGGGCGCACCTTGAAACCGCGGCTGCCGAGGAAACCGACCATCTGGCTTGGTGCGCCGGGCGGTTGCAGGAACTGGACGATCGCCCGAGCCTCCTGAACCCGCTCTGGTATGCGGGCAGCTTCGCAATCGGGGCGGCGGCCGCACTGGCCGGCGATCGCTGGAGCCTCGGGTTCGTGGTCGAGACCGAGCGCCAGGTGGAAACGCATCTGGGTGAACACTTGCAACACCTGCCGCCTTCGGACCTGCGCTCACGCGCGATCCTCGAAGCCATGCAGATCGATGAGGCCCGCCACGCCGACAACGCGCTGGCGCGCGGCGGCCAGAAGCTGCCGCCACCAATCCCGACCCTGATGCGCGGCGCTTCGGCAGTGATGAAGGCAGTCGCGTACCGCTTGTAGGAGCCCGCCCGCAGGCTACCGCGGACGACGGGACGTGTGGCGAAAGCATCGCGCGCAGGCGCGCTCCTACATCAAGTTGCGCCCGTGGAACAGCTCCTCGATCTCGCGCCGCAGCAGTTGCTCGATCCGCTGGCGATCCTTGAATGACAGGTCGTCGGCGTGCGCCTCGAACAAATAGGTATCGAGGTCGAAATCCTTCACGTGCATCTTGGTGTGGAACATGTTTTCCTGATACACGTTGACGTCGAACATCTCGTATTTCTGGCGGATGTGCTTGGCCAGGTAATCCTGGATCGAATTGATCTTGTGATCGATGTAGTGCTTCTTGCCGTGGATGTCGCGGGTGAAGCCGCGCACCCGGTAGTCCATCGTCACGATGTCCGATTCGAAGCTGTCGATCAGGTAATTCAAGGCCTTCAGCGGCGAAATCACCCCGCAGGTCGCGACGTCGATGTCGGCACGAAAAGTCGCGATGCCATTGTGGGGATGGGTTTCCGGATAGGTGTGCACGGTGATGTGCGACTTGTCCATGTGCGCGACCACCGCATCGGAAATCACGTCGCGGCCGAGCTTCTCCACCACCGGATGCTCGGAAATCAGGATCGTCACCGACGCACCCTGCGGATCGTAATCCTGGCGTGCGATATTCAGGATGTTCGCGCCGATGATGTCGGCGACGTCGGTCAGGATCTGCGTCAGGCGATCGGCGTCGTACGCTTCATCGATGTAGTCGATGTAGCGGTCGCGCTGGTCCTTGGTGACCGCGTAGCAGATGTCGTAGATGTTGAAGCTGAGCGCCTTGGTGAGGTTGTTGAACCCCTGCAGCTTCAAGCGGGGCAGCGGCTTGACCACGGCAGTGTTTCCTCGGAAATGGAAGCGGCGCGCCGGGCCGGGATTGGGCCGCACGCGAAGGGAGTTTGTCGGAAGGTGACAGTATGCGGGAAAGTCGCGGCCGGCGCATCCGCCGCGGCTGACTGGCTTGCATGAACATGAATGTGGCACAATCGCTTCGAGATGTGCGTAACCCCCCGCACTTAATGTGTGATGCAGGACAGGGACATCATGTCGGAATTGCGCTATCTGCTCCAGCAGGTTTACGAACGCTCGAAGGCGCCGCCGATGCTGGCGCCCGATCCCGCCGCGATGCAGCGGCTGCTGGAACAATGCCACCGCCGCCGGTATCCCGGCAAAACGGCCATCCTCCGACCGGGCGATCCCGCCAACACCCTGTTCTATGTGATCGACGGTTCGGTCACCGTCTGCAGCGAGGACGACCAAGGCCGCGAACTGATCCTCGCGTACATCAACCGCGGCGAGTTCATCGGCGAGATGGGACTGTTCGTCGAGCAGGCGCAACGCGAAGTGCTGATCCGCACCCGCAGTGCTTGCGAACTGGCCGAGATCAGCTACGACAAACTGTTTCATCTGTTCGAAGGCACACTGCGCGACGACTGCCCGCGCATCCTGTTCGCGATTGGGCTGCAGCTGACACACCGGCTGCTGCGCACGTCGCGCCAGGTCAGCCGCATGGCATTCATGGACGTCACCAACCGCATCGCGCGCACGTTGCTGGACCTGTGCCAGGAACCGGACGCCATGACTCATCCGGACGGCACCCAGATCCGGATCTCGCGCCAGGAGCTTTCGCGCATCGTGGGTTGCTCGCGCGAAATGGCCGGGCGTGTCCTGAAGCAGCTCGAGGATGATGGCGGCATCGATGTGTCGGGGAAGACCATCGTCGTTCGCGGGACGCGATGATTGCGATCGTCCCCGATCGCTGCACCACCTCAGGCCGCGTGATCCGAACCTTCTGTGCGCGTCGGCTCGCGCCAGAGCGGCATCCATGGCCTGACTTTCACAACAGCGGCTTCGACTGAGGCATCGTCGAGCGACAGCAACCGGGCTCTCAACGCCATTCGGCGCGGGTCACGCTGCGGCCCAGTGCCTTCTCCACGCGCTTGCAGAGTTTGGGCGTCGCATTGACCAGCACCGCTTCGGCGGCCAGCGCAAGCATCGGCAGGTCCTGGCTCGAATCGCTGTAGGCCACCTGCCACGCCTCGATCCCGTGTCGCGCCAGCAGCTCCACCTTGCGGCGCCCGATGTTGTGCCATTCCGAGCGCATGCCGATGCGCCCCGGGCGCAACCGCGACGCCAATACCTCGACGTCGGTGATGCCGAGTTCGGCCAGCACGCCGCGCACCAGTGACTCCTCGCAACCCGTGACGATCACGATCCTGTCCCCCGCGGCCTGGTGGCGGCGCAACGCGCTCAATCCCTCGCGACAAAAACGGCCCGGCTGGTGCACCAGCGCCACTGCAAATGCCTGCGCCAGATCGCGGTAGCGAGCTTCGTCCAGCCCGAGCAAGCCCAGGTGCACCAGCGAGCGCAACACGCGCCGGCGCGAGAACGGCAACGTCAACAGGAACCATGGGCTGAGCACCAGCACCAGGCCCTTGCGCCAGCGGACACGCGCGTAACGGTCGCGCATGAACATGGCGAACGTGTCGCCGCGGATCAACACGCCATCGAAATCGAAGAGCACGACGCGGCGTGCCGTTTCCGCCGGCCCCCGTTCCATCGTCACGCTCCCGCGAACAGCTTCGCGAGTTCCGTGCCCGGCTCCTTCGCGCGCATGAACGTTTCGCCGATCAGGAACGCATCCACGCCCGCCGCGCGAAGGCGCGCCACGTCATCCCGCGTGGCGATGCCGCTTTCGGTCACCAACAGGCGATCGTGCGGCACGGCTTCCTTCAGTGACAACGTGGTGTCGATGCTGGTCTCGAACGTGCGCAGGTCACGATTGTTGATGCCGATCAGGGTGCGCGGCGCGTTCGTCAACATCAGCGCACGCTGCAGGTCGACCGGGTTGTGGATCTCGACCAGTACATCAAGGCCGCACTCGATGGCGAGCGCATGCAGGTTCACCAGCACGGCATTGTCTAGCGCCGCGGCAATCAGCAGGATCGCGTCGGCGCCGATCGCGCGCGCCTCGTTCACCTGGTAAACGTCGACGGTGAAATCCTTGCGCAATACCGGCAGCGTGCACGCCTCGCGCGCTTGGCCGAGGTACGCGTCGCTGCCCTGGAAGAAATCCACGTCCGTCAGCACCGACAGGCAAGTCGCGCCGCCGTTCTCGTAACCGCGCGCGATCGCGGCCGGATCGAAATCGGCGCGGATCAATCCCTTCGACGGGCTCGCCTTCTTGATCTCGGCGATCACCGCCGCCTGCCGCGCCTGCACGCGCGCGCGCAGCGCCGCGGCAAAACCGCGCACCGGCGGCGCGTCGGCAATGCGCGCGCGCAATTCCGCGAGCGGCACGCGCGCCTTGCGTTCCGCGACTTCCTCGCGCTTGCGCGCAAGGATGGTTTTCAGGATGTCGCTCATGCCGGTTGCGCGGCCAGCGCTTGCGTGACGGCGACGAACTGATCGAGCCTGGCCCGCGCCGAACCGTCACTGATCGCACTGCCCGCGCGCGCGATGCCATCGGCGATCGACGACGCAATGCCCGCGGCGTACAGCGCCGCGCCGGCATTCAGCAGCACGATGTTGTGGGCCACGCCATCCGCGCCGTCCAGAACGTGCAGCAGCATGGCCTTGGATTCACCGGCATCGGCGACGCGCAGGTTGCGGCTGGACGCCATCGGGATGCCGAACTGCTCGGGCTCGATTTCGTATTCGCGCACCTTGCCGTCACGCAATTCGCCGACCAGCGTGGCGCCGCCCAGCGAAATCTCGTCGAGGCCATCCTTGCCGTGCACCACCAGTGCGTGCTCGACACCCAGCCGCTGCAACACGCGCACCTGGATACCGACCAGATCCGGATGGAACACACCCATCAACATGTTCGGCGCATTCGCGGGGTTGGTCAGCGGCCCCAGGATATTGAACAGCGTGCGCACGCCCATTTCGCGGCGCACCGGCGCCACCGCCTTCATCGCGGGATGGAAGCGTGGTGCGAACATGAAACCGATGCCGGTCTCCCCGATGCAGCGCGCGACCTGTTCGGGGCCGAGGTCGATCTTCGCCCCCAGCGCCTCCAGCACGTCGGCACTGCCCGACGACGACGACACGCCGCGATTGCCGTGCTTGGCGATGCGCGCGCCGGCCGCCGCCGCGACGAACATCGACGCGGTGGAAATGTTGAAACTGTGCGCGCCATCGCCGCCGGTGCCGACGATGTCCAGCATGTGCGGATGCCCAGGCATCGTGACGTGCTCGGCCAGCTCGCGCATTACGGTCGCGGCGCCCGCGATCTCGCCGATGGTTTCCTTCTTCACCCGCAACCCGGTCAGGATCGCCGCCGTCATCGCGGACGACACTTCACCACGCATGATCTGGCGCATCAGGTCGATCATCTCGTCGTGGAAGATCTCGCGATGCTCGATCGTGCGCTGCAAAGCTTCGTGCGGGGTGATGCCCATGGTCATGCCGCTCTGGACAAAGGCGCGCGGATGAAATTGCGCAGCAGGTCATGGCCGCTGCGGGTCAGGATCGACTCGGGATGGAACTGCACGCCCTCGACCGCCAGCGCCTTGTGGCGCAAGCCCATGATCTCGTCGAACGACCCATCCGCGTGTTCGGTCCATGCGGTGATGTCGAGGCACTCCGGCAGGCTCGCGCGTTCCACCACCAGCGAGTGGTAGCGTGTCGCCTCGAACGGATCGGCAAGCCCTGCAAACACGCCGGCGCCGCGATGCCGGATCGGCGAAGTCTTGCCGTGCATGATCTCTTTCGCGCGGATCACCTTGCCGCCGAACGCCTGTCCGATCGCCTGATGGCCGAGGCACACGCCCAGGATCGGAATGGCCCCCGCGAGCTCGCGGATCAGTTCCAGCGTGACGCCGGCCTGGTCGGGCGTGCCCGGCCCCGGAGAAATCACGATCCGTTCCGGCGCCAGCGCGCGAATGCCGGCGACGTCCACCGCATCATTGCGCAGCACCTTCACGTCCTGCCCAAGCTCGCCAAGATATTGTGCGAGGTTGAACGTGAAGCTGTCATAGTTGTCGATCAGCAGCAGCATGGCCGTCCCGTTTGAACCCGACCGACCGGGAGAGAAGCGCAAGTGTGAATGCCCGCAGCCGCCGATACAAGACGATCGCCGGGGCGCTGGCGCTGGCCGGCCTCGGCAGCGCGATCACGGGCTGCGCCACGCTTGGCTATTACGCCCATCTGGCCTCTGGCGAAATGGCCGTGCTGCGTGCCCGGGTGCCGATCGAACGGTTGATTGCCGATCCGGATATCGATCCGGCATTGCGCACGCGACTGCAAGTGGCGCTGCGCGCACGCGCGTTCGCGTCCGATACGCTGAAACTGCCGCGCAACAAGAGTTACACCACCTACGCCGACCTCCATCGCCCGTTCGTGATGTGGAATGTATTCGCGACGCCCGCGCTTTCATTGCAACCGGTGGAGCGCTGCTTCCTGTTCTCGGGTTGCGTCGCCTACCAGGGTTTTTATCACCACGATCGCGCCGAGGCTTTGGCCGAAAAGCTGCGACAGCAAGGCGACGACGTCTGGGTTGGCGGCGTAGCGGCGTATTCCACGTTGGGGCACTTCGCCGATCCGCTGCTCAGCACCATGAATCGCTGGAGCGACGACGAGATGATCGGCACGATCTTCCACGAACTCGCGCACCAGCAGTTTTACGTCAAGGGCCACACCGTCTTCAATGAGTCCTTCGCGACCTTCGTGCAGCGCGAGGGTTTGCGCGAGTGGCACGCCGACAACCACTTGTCGCCATCCGATCCTGGTGATGCGAAACGCCAGAAGCAATTCACCGAGCTGGCGCTGGCGACGCGCGAGAAGCTGAAGGCGTTGTACGCCAGCGATGTTGCCGATGCGGTAAAGCGCGAACGCAAGGCGCAAATATTCGCCGACATGCGGCGCCACTACCGACACCTGCGCGATACCCAATGGCATGGACACCCGGGCTACGACCATTGGTTCGACACGCCGCCCAACAATGCCAAGCTGCTGCCCTTCGGGCTGTACAACCGCGGCGTGCCTGCGTTCGCCGCGCTGTTCAAACGCTGTGGCGGTGACTGGACACGCTTCTACGCCGCAGTTCGCAAGATCGGCGGCGAGCCCGAGGCACAACGCGATGCCTTTCTCATGAATGCCGCGCATCCTGACACCGCCTCGCCCTGATTCAGGTCAAGACGCGCGGCGCGGCTCGCGCGCATGCTTGCGCGGTCTTCCCACTCGCGAGTCCGCGCATGAACACGCCTGCAGAAAGCACGACTCCCCAAACCGCGGCCTACACGCCCTACCCGTTCGACGCGCGCGCGATCGCGCATCGATTCCGCCACTCGGCGATCTTCGGTGCGCTCGACGCGTTGCAGGCCGGCGAGGCCATGCGCTTCGTCAACGACCACGATCCGATCCCGCTGCTGCACCAGATGCAGCAACGCTACGGCGATCGCATCGACGTGATCTACCAGGCCCGCGGTGGCGACGGCCCGGTGGTGATCGATTTCGTGGTCAGGCAGTAATGGCCTTCCCGGATTTCTTCGCCGAAGTGCCGACGCTCACGTTGCACGACGGCCTCGCGCAACTCTTGGGCGCCAGCGACGATGGCGTGATCGAGTACCACTACGCCGACGCGGTGAGGCTGGCCGGGCACTCCTGTCCCACCGTCGCCGGCGGGTGGCTCAGCGCGCGCGCGGCGCTGCGTCATTTGTATGGCGACGAGCTGCCCGAGCGCGGCGGCATCAACGTGTACCTCAACGGTGCGGAGAACGCGGGTGTCGCCGGCGTGATCGGCCAGGTGTTGACGCTGGTCACCGGCGCGGCCGCCGCAAACGGTTTCCACGGACTGGGTGGCCGTCATGTGCGCAGCAACCTTCTGCACTACGCGCAGAGCGACGTCCAAGGCGTGCGCTTCAAGCGCAACGACACCGGTGCCGAAGTCGAAATCGAAATCGACACCAGCCCGGTAGCGGCCGACCCCATGATGCGTTCGTTGATGCAGTTGTCCATGACCGACCAGGCCAACGCCGCGCAGCGCCGCGAATTCGGCCGCCTGTGGCAGGACCGCGTCCGCCGCTTGCTGATCAACCATGCCGATGACCCGGCAGTGGTGAAGGTTCGAGCGTTCGCGTGAGCCAAGCCTTACCCTCTCCCTCCAGGAGAGGCGGAGCGAAGCGAACGCGCGCGCAGCGCCGGGTGAGGGTTCGCGTCCGCAGTGCACCTGGCGACTCGAAATCAATGTCGTCATTCCGGACGCGGCGAAACCACGACGAGAGACGTCAGCCGTAGGGCGGGAGAAGCGTAGAAAATCCCGCCGAGCCCGCGGCTGGCGGGTTGTCACCCGCCCTACAACAGCAGCGGTGCCGGGTTCACGAGCGCGCATCCGCACCCGGTGCTACGTCCCCCTGTCCCGGACGGGATAGGGGACAAAGCAGATCACAGCCCCCGCACCGCCTGCGCCACCGCGCGGAACAGCGCACGTCCCTTGTTCATCGTTTCTTCCCATTCCGCGGCAGGATCGGAGTCGTACACGATGCCGGCGCCGGCCTGCACGTGCAGGCGGCCGTCCTGGATCACGGCGGTGCGGATCGCGATCGCGGTGTCGGCGTCGCCCCACCAGCCGATCCAGCCGATCGCGCCGGAATAGATGTTGCGCTTGAACGGCTCCAGTTCCTGGATGATTTCGATGGCGCTGATCTTGGGCGCGCCGGACAGCGTGCCGGCCGGGAAGGTCGCGCGCAGCACGTCCATGTAGCTGGTGCCGGGACGCAACGTGCCCTGCACCTGGGACACGATGTGCATCACGTGCGAGTAGCGCTCGATCGCGAACGAATCGCTGACCTCGACGCTGCCGGTTTCGCTGATGCGACCGATGTCGTTGCGGCCGAGATCGATCAGCATCAGGTGCTCGGCGCGTTCCTTGGGATCGGCCAGCAGTTCCTTTTCCAGCGCTGCGTCTTCCTCGAGCGTCGCGCCACGTTTTCGGGTGCCGGCGAGTGGTCGCACGATGACCTTGCCGTCTTTAAGGCGCGCCAGGATTTCCGGCGACGAACCGACGATCTGGGTTTCACCGAGATCGAAGAAGTACATGTATGGCGATGGATTCAACGCACGTAGCGCGCGATACACATCCACCGGTCGCGCGTTGAAACCGATGCTGAGGCGTTGCGAGGGCACGACCTGGAACACGTCGCCGGCGCGGATGTGTTCCTTGCAGCGTTCCACCATCGCCTCGAAGGCTTCTTTCGTGAACGAGGATTTGAAATCGCGTTCGTCCAGCACGGCACCATGGGTAGGTTGCGGATAAGCCGCGCCGCCCTGACGCAGATGGTGCGCCAGGGCATCCAGCCGTCGTTGGGCGCACGCATACGCGTGCGGACGCGCGGGATCGGCGTGCACGATCAGGTACAGGCGGCCTTTCAGGTTGTCGAATACCGCGACTTCCTCGGCCAGCACCAGGAGAATGTCCGGCGTGCCGAGTTCGTCGGCCCGATCCCAGTTTGCGAGGCGCGGCTCGGCGTAGCCGACCGTTTCGAAACCGAAATAACCGACCAGCCCACCGGTGAAGGCCGGCAGGTCCGGCAGGTGCGGTACGTGATATTGGGCGCGCAGACGCTCGACCTCCGCAAGCGGATCATCCACCTCGCGTGTCTCGACGACCGAACCCTCCTGGATCACGGTCAAGGTGTGTGCGCGAAAACTGAAGATGCGACGCGCCGGCAAGCCGATGATCGAATAGCGCCCCCAGTTCGCGCCGCCCTCCACCGACTCCAGCAGGAAGGTGTACGGCCCGTCGGCGAGTTTCAGGTACACCGACAGCGGCGTGTCGAGATCCGACAGCACCTCGCGCACCAGCGGGATGCGGTTATGGCCCTCGCGGACGAGGGCGTCGAACTGGTCTTGGTCGATCACCGATTTATTCCTGGGGAAGACGCGCAATTCTAAAGAGCCGTTGCGTGGAATGTCCGATTTGAGGCGGCTTTGGTGAAAAGTCAGCCCATGGGTGGCCGTTCTGGTGCTGATTCCCGCGCGGAGGCGCGGAGAGGGAACGCCTCGTGATGCAGCGCCCAGTACGAACGCGGAAGAATTTCTATTCGCTTTCCCGCCGCCGCATCCCGCGCAAGTCCATTTCGAAACTGACGCCTTCCTCGTCGTTGTGCGCGGAAACGCGGCCCTGATGCAATTCCGCCACCAACCGCACGACGTACAGTCCCAAACCCAGGTGCGGTGTGCCGGCCTTGGCGCCCGCGCCGCGTACGCTGATCAACGAATCGAACAGTTGGCCCTGCATGGATTCCGGCAGATGCGGGCCCTTGTTCGATACGACGATGCGCGCCTCATCGTCGCCCCGTTCCAGCGAGATGCGAATCCAGCCATCCGCCGCGGTGAACGAAAGTGCGTTGTCGAACAGCTTGTCCAATGCCTGCGCGATCAGTTCCGGCGCGCCATACAGCGGGACGGACTGGTCGGGGATCGTGCATTGCAGGTCACGCGTGCCCGCCAGTGACCGGTATGCTTCGGCGCAGCCGCGGACGACCTGCGCGAGGTCCATGTCCTCGCCGTCGGCCGATGCCATCGCGCGTTCCATGCGGCTGGCTTCGCTCATCGCACGCACGATCGCGCCGATCCGCGCCGCGCCGTCGCGGGCACGCGTGAGATACGGCAGCGCGTCGGGCGGCAATCCCGCGTGTTCCAGGTTTTCCAGCGATGAGCGGACGATCGCGAGCGGCGTATTGAGTTCGTGCGAAAGGTTGGAAGCGAGTTTCCGCAGGTATTCGGTGTAGGTGCCGATGTATTCCAGCAGTCGCGACAGGCTGCGCGCGAGGTCGCCCAGTTCGTCGCGGTCGTCCACCAGCGGCAGGCGTTCCAGCGCGAGGCTTTCGTGGTGTTGCGCCTGCTCGGCGGCATCGCGCAGGCGCCCGATCCGCACCGACAGCCACGTCGCGAACGCAAACAGCACCGCACCTGCGATCAACAGCACCGCGACGCTGGCGAGCATCAGGCCCAACAGCGCGCGATTGGTCAGCAACGGCAGCGCCTGGCTGGATTGTTCCAGCACCAGCGCGCCGCGATTCTGGCCGCGCACGTCAAGCGGCACCGCGACCGTCAAGACCACGCTGCCGGCAGTGTCGCCACCCCGCCAGTTGGCGGTGGCCTGCCCGTCCAGCGCCTGCTGCACGTCCGGTTCGGAAAGGTGCGGCATGTCTCGCGGCAGATGCTGTCGCTGGTCGAGCGAGGGCCCCACCAGCATGTCGGAAAGCACCCGCTGCAACCACGGGAAGCGGCTTGGCTGGGGTTTGCGCGTTTCCAGCATGCTGCCGCCGTCGCCGAGCACCCAGCCGTCGGCACTGAGCAGGCGGACCCGCACCCCGCTGGGCGCAAGCTGGGTCAGGTCGTTCGAAAGCGCAGGCGAGAGGCTGAGCAGCGGTCGCAGGTCGGGCTTGCCGCCGTCGAAACGCGGGGGCGCGTTGGCATCGAACACGGCGACGCCGAGTCGGTCCGGCGCCTGCGCGCGCGGAATGCGCAGTTCGATCTGGTAGCCCTTGCCGGTATCCTTCCATTGCCCGCTGATCTGATCGGGCAGCCCGTGTACCCGCGCATCCAGCGGGTGCGCGAGGAACGCGCCCGATGTCGCGCTGGACAACAGGTAGCTGCGCTGGCGATTGCCGCGCACCAGTTGCAGCACCACGTGATCGGCCTCCACCGCCGCCGCGTCCTGCGCATCGAGGCGCGTCTGCGTCGGGTCCACGACATTGATGCGCATGTACAACCACGCCGGATCGTTGGCGAGCTGCACCGCCACTCCTTGCCACGGCTGCTGGGCCCAGCGCGCCATCGGGATCCAATCGCGCTCGGAACCATCGATCACGATCGGCTGCGTCACGCGCTGCACGTACCAGTTCTGTCCGGTGTTCGGCAATTCCGCCCCCACCGCAACCAGGCCACGATCCAGCGCGAACGCGATCGCCAGCAACGCCTGTTCCTGGCTGTTGCGCAGCAGGTGCTCCATTTGCCGCACGTACAGCCAGCCGGCCCACGGCAACGCCAGCGTGGACAGCGCGACTAGCAGCAATTTGCGGCGCAACGTCATTGAAAGCGGGGTCTGGAATCGAGGGCAGGAAGCAGCTTAGCCGGAGCCTGGCCGCCTCAATGTACTGATCGAAGCCGCTATTGTGAAAAGTCAGGCCATGGATGGCCGTTCTGGAGTGACCGGCACCGTGATCTTGGAATCTCGCAGCAGACGAGGCGAAACAGCGATCAGGGACGATCGCACAAATCAAGGCTTCCAGCGGTAGCCCACCCCGTGCACCGTCTCGATCGCATCGAACGCAGGATCGACGGCGAGGAATTTCTTGCGGATGCGCTTGATGTGCGAGGTGATGGTGGCGTCATCCACTACCAGTTCGGCGTCGCGCATCAACTGGTCCCGGTTTTTCACGTGGCCGGGGAAACGCACCAGCGTGTGCACCATCCAGAACTCGGTGACGGTGAGCGGGACGTCGACGTCGTTCCAGGTGACGCGCATGCGTTCGGCCTCCAGCTTCAGTGGCCCGTGCTCGACCACGGTCTCGGTCGCCGCCGGAGCCTTCTGCGATTCCACGCGCCGGAACAGCGCACCGATGCGCGCCGCGAGTTGGTGGAAGCTGGTGTCCTTGGAAAGGTAGTCGTCGGCGCCAAGGCGCAGGCCCGAAATCACGTCGAAATCGGAATCGCGCGCGGTCAGGAAAATGATCGGCAACGTCGCCGATTTCGCCCGCAGCTCGCGGCACAAATCGAAGCCGCCCTCGGGTTCGTCGCCGAGGCCGATGTCGATGATCACCAGCTCCGGCATCCGATTGGCGAAGGCGCCGGAAGCTTCCCCGCGCGAGGCGAAGCCCCGCACTTCGTAACCGATGCGCGACAGCGCCTCGACGTAATTGGCGCGGATGGACGGCTCGTCCTCCACGATGGCGATGGCGCGAGCCATGCAGTTCTCCCGTGTCCATGCGGCCGCGCCCGCGGCCGCTGCAGCGCGAGCGTGCGCCATGCCGACGCACCACGCAACCCGCCCGCCCGGCCTGCCCGCGTTTTGCCACAAATCGCCCGCTTTTCGCCCCCGAGCCGCCCTCGGCACTGCGGCGGGCGGGCGCCAAATGGTCGGCAGTCGGTACTCCTTGCCGTGGATGTCGACCGTGGAACACCCCCGCGCTGGCGCCGGAGACGCACCCGGCTACTGACACCGGAAGGCGCCCAGCGCGGTGGACCACGCAAGAAATTCGAGGCGTCCTCTCCCGCCTCCTCGGTTCCATTCCTCTCCTGGTCGGCCGCGGTCTCGGTGTGCAAGCACCGAGCTGCGGTCTTTATGCGGCCGCTTTGCGCATGGCCGCGATGGTTTTCTTGTAGTCATCGCTGCCGAAGATCGCGGAGCCGGCGACGAAAGCGTCCGCACCGGCAAGCGCGATCTCACCGATGTTGTCGGTTTTCACGCCGCCGTCGACTTCGAGGTGGATCGGCCGCCCGCTGCGGTCGACGATTTCGCGCGCACGCTTCAATTTGTCGAGCGCCGAGCGAATGAACGCCTGCCCGCCGAAACCCGGATTCACGCTCATCACCAGCACGATGTCGACCTTGTCCAGCACATAGTCAAGCCAGTCCAGCGGCGTCGCCGGATTGAACACGAGCCCCGCCTTGCAGCCGTGCTCGCGGATCAATGACAGTGTGCGATCCACGTGCCGCGTGGCTTCGGGATGAAAACTGATCGACGTGGCGCCGGCCTTGGCGAAGTCCGGCACGATCCGGTCGACGGGTTCCACCATCAGGTGCACGTCCATCGGCGCGGTGATGCCGTAGCCGCGCAGTGCCCTCAGCACCATCGGCCCGATGGTGAGGTTGGGCACGTAGTGGTTGTCCATCACGTCGAAGTGGATCCAGTCGGCGCCGGCATCGATCACAGCGTCGACTTCCGCGCCCAGTTTGGCGAAGTTGGCGGAAAGAATGGATGGGGCGATGACGCAGGGCTGCTTGGCCATGGGTTTCCCTTGTAGGAGCCGGCCTGCCGGCGACCACGATGGACTGGGCGACAAGCCGGTCGCGCGCAGGCGCGCTCCTACCGAAAGCCGCGTTCGGATTGTATGCGCTCCCACGCCGCATTGATCTCGCTGGCGCGCCGTTCGGCGCGACGCCGCAGATCTTCCGGCATGTTGCCGAGGCGATCGGGATGGTACTCGCCGATCAGCTTGCGATACGCGCGCTTGATGGTGCGCTGGTCGGCATCGCGCGCCACGCCCAGCACCGCGTATGGATCGGGGCCGTTGCTGCGCGGCGCGGGGCGATAACCCTGCTGTTGGGACCCGGCACCAGCGTGCGCCCAGTCACCCGCGCGGGCGCCCGCGTTCCACGCGAAGCCCTTCATCGCCAGCAGTGCCACCAACTGGATTTCGCTGATGCGCAGCGAGAACGCCACGCGCTTCAGTACCTGCAATTTCTCGTTGTTGAGCGGGCCGTCGGCGAGCGCCACGTCGCACAGCATGTCTAGAAACGGCATCACCGAACTGCGCCGCGGCAGGCACCATGCGCGCAGGTCCACCAGCGTGCGCGAAATGTCGAATCCCGGCGCCTTGCCCCTGTTGAATGCGTCGATCGCGCGTCGCCGCCACAGCGGGTCCAGTTCCAGCCGCGTCATCAGCTTTTCGGCAATCGCCACTTCCGCTTCGGATACCCGCCCGTCGCTCTTGGCCAACGCGCCCATCAACGCAAACAGCGGCTCGATGTAACCATCCTTGCCGCCGGTATGCGTAAGCCCGCCCAGCCAGCCGCTGTCGAACACCAGGTGCCCGATCACCAGTCCCAGCACGGCCGCGCCGAGGTCGCCGCGCGTCACCACCAAGCCGATCACGAACCCGATCAGCTTGCCCCAGATCCTCATGGGTTCTCCGCCTGCGTCGGCTTGCACGGCGATTGCGCCGCGAACCATCGCGCCAGCGCCTGCATGTCTTTTTCGGTCAGCGGCCCGGCGGCTGCGCGCATCACCGGCACCTTGCGCCCGCCGTTGCGGTATTCGTGCAGCGCCTGCAGCAGGTATTGATACGGCTGGCCCGCCAGGTTGGGCGCGCCGGGAATGCGCGCATGACCATCCTCGCCGTGGCAAGCGGCGCACAAGCCGAGCTGCGGCGGTTGCGGCGGCAGCGGCGCCGCCTGCGCCAGGGCCAGCGGCACGAACGCGAGCAGCAGAAAGGTCCAGGGCGATTTTCGCATCGCCCCAGTTTATCAGCCGGGCGCCGGCATTCCGCCTGCCCGGAGCACATCGCTACAATGCGCGTTTGCCACCCGCGGAGCGAAGCCGTGCCCACCACCTTGCTGCAATCGGAATTGCCCGGTCTCGAACTGCTGCATCGCGGCAAGGTGCGCGATGTCTACGCATTGTCCGGCGACCGGCTGCTGATCGTCGCCAGCGACCGCCTCTCCGCGTTCGACGTGGTGCTGCCCGACCCGATTCCCGGCAAGGGCGAGATGCTGACGCAGGTTTCCAATTTCTGGTTCGGCAAGACCGCGCAGCTGGTGCCGAACCACCTGACCGGCACACCCGTGGCTGAAGTGCTGCCGCAAGGCGTCGATCCGAAGCTGTACGAAAAGCGCGCGGTAGTGGTCAAGCGCCTGAAGGCGCTGCCGGTCGAGGCGATCGCGCGTGGGTATCTGATCGGCTCGGGCTGGAAGGATTACCAGCGGTCGGGGCAGCTGTGCGGCATCAAGCTTCCCGCCGGCCTGAAGCAGGCGCAGCAACTACCGGAACCGATCTTCACCCCGTCCACCAAGGCGCCCAAGGGCACGCACGACGAGAACATCGGCTTCGACGCCGTCGAGAATCTGATCGGTGCCGATCTCGCAAACCAGGTGCGCGACGCCACGCTGGCCATCTACACCTTCGCCGCGAAATACGCCGCCGAACACGGCATCATCATCGCCGACACCAAGTTCGAATTCGGTACCGACACGAACGGCAAGCTGTACGTGATGGACGAAATGTTGACCCCGGACTCTTCGCGCTTCTGGCCGGCGGACCAGTACCAGGTCGGCATCAGCCCGCCGTCGTACGACAAGCAGTTTGTGCGCGATTACCTGGAAACACTGGATTGGAACAAGCGCTCGCCGGGCCCGAAATTGCCGCGTGAAGTGATCGAAGGCACCGCGGCAAAATACGCCGAAGCTCTGCGCAAGCTGGCTGGCATCGAGATCCATTGATCCGCGTGCATGACAGGCGTGCCGGGTTGGCGTAGTGTCGCGTCATCGACGAAGCCCGACCCCGATGCGCACGATCAACGACTGGTTCGCCAGCTACAGCGCCGATCACCGGCACCCCACCAATCGCGCGATCCATTGGGTGTGCGTACCGGTGATCATGTGGGCGGTGATCGCCGCCCTGTGGACGATTCCGCCGATCCTGCCGCAATGGTTCCGGCCAGGACTTTGGGCAGTGCTGGCGATGTTCGCGGCGTTCCTGTTCTATCGCCGGCTGTCGCGCAATCTCGCCTACGCGATGGCGCTGGTGTTCATCGTGAGCGGCGCGATCGCCTGGGCGCTGTATACCACGCTGGGGCCGCGCCCGCTGCTGATCCTCGCGGCCGTGCTGTTCGTCGCGGCATGGATCGGACAATTCGTCGGCCATGCGATCGAAGGGCGGCGCCCGGCGTTCCTGACCAATGTCGTGCAACTGCTGATCGGCCCGGCGTGGCTGATGGGCAAGCTGATGCGCAGGTTTGGCATCGCGTATTGACGGCGCATCGAAGTCGGCCGGGCCGATTCCGGATTTGTCCGGAAGAGCCCAACGTTGCGGCGGCGTGTCAATGTCGAGCCCTGGTTCGTCGATGTTGGGCTTCCGCCGATGAAGCCCACGTCAGCCCAATCTACCCATTCGCGAGATCGCGATTCAATAGTTCCGCCAGCCGCGCCCCAGCTTGGCGCAAACGCCGTTCGGCGATCGGCAGCTCGCGGTCGACGTAGGCCTGGCTAATCGTGTGGACGTCGGGATAGACGCCACCATCGCGATCGATGCGGCAGCTTTCCTCGGCCCATTCGGCAGGCGTTCCCGCGGTCGCCACTGGCGTGCGTTCGGCCCCGAGCTTGCGCGCATACCGTGCGGCGGAAAGATGCGCGGTATCCAGCATCGTCGAATCCCAGATCCGGTGCAGGTTGCTGCCGCGCCCGTGCCAACGCACCTGGAAATCGTTGCCGCCGGCGTCGTGGCGAAAGCTGGCGTGCAGCGGCTGATGGACGTCGCCCACGAAATGCACCACGAACATCAGCGCTTCGGCGCGCGCGGCCGGGCCGTTGCCGCGGTTCGCAAGAATCGCGGAGTACTTGTCGATGGCCGCCACCGCGCATTCGCCATCGCGGCAATCGCGTGGCGGCTCGTAGATGCAGTCCCGCGAATGGAAATTGACGAAGTGCAGGCGCTTGGTGCGCTGGAACAACGCCGGCTCGGTATCGCGCAGATCGTCGGCCCACACCGCGACATCGGACAGATGCCGCGCACCGCGCAACGCGAGCAGCTTCCGCGCTTCGGCCCGCGCCTGCGGCGTCAATTGCGTTTCGGCCAGCCGTGCCACGATGCGATGGCCCCGCGGGCCCCATGCCAACGCGGCCGGCGCGCAAGACAGCAGCGCCACGAACACGCTTGCAACTGCGATGGCGCGCCCGTGCGCGCGCAGGAACCCGCCCATGGCAACTCCGCCCAAAGCAGCAGTTTGCCACGCGCGGCGCCGGCATCGCCCATGAAGCGGTGTGGCAAACCGGCTAAAATGGGCGTTCCCCCAATCGGCTTTTGCAAAGGACGACACCATGGCGATCAAGGTCGCGATCAACGGCTACGGCCGCATCGGCCGCAACATCCTGCGTGCGCTGTACGAACACAACCGCACCGACGCGATCCGGATCGTCGCGATCAACGATCTCGGCGATGCCGAGACCAATGCCCACCTGACCCAATACGACACCGCGCACGGCAAGTTTCCGGGCACGGTCGGCGTGGCAGGCGGCGACCTGATCGTCAATGGCGACCACATCAAGGTTTGTGCGGAACGCGACCCGTCGAAGCTGCCGTGGAAGGACCTCGGTGTCGATGTCGTGATCGAATCGACCGGCCTGTTCACCAAGCGCGACAAGGCCGCGGCGCACCTCGCCGCGGGCGCGAAGAAGGTGATCATCTCGGCGCCGGGCACCGACGTTGATGGCACCTTCGTGTTCGGCGTCAACGAGGACAAGATCAAGCCGACCGACACCATCATCTCCAACGCCTCCTGCACCACCAACTGCCTGGCGCCGCTGGCCAAGGTGCTGCACGAGAAGATCGGCATCGTGCACGGCCTGATGACCACGATCCACGCCTACACCAACGACCAGGTCCTGACAGACGTCTACCACAAGGATCTGCGCCGCGCGCGTTCGGCCACCCACAGCCAGATCCCGACCAAGACCGGTGCTGCCGTCGCGGTGGGCCTGGTGCTGCCGGAATTGAATGGGCGTCTGGACGGCTTCTCGATGCGCGTCCCGACCATCAACGTGTCGTGCGTGGACTTGACCTTCGTGGCCCAGCGCGAGACCAGCAAGGACGAAATCGATGCCGTGATCAACGAAGCCGCGAACGGCAAGTTGAAGGGCGTGATGGCGGTGAACACCAAGCCGCTGGTGTCGATCGACTTCAATCACAATCCCGCTTCGTGCACCTACGATGCCACGCAGACCCGCGTGATGGGCGGCACCTTCGTCAAGGTGCTGGGCTGGTACGACAACGAGTGGGGCTTCTCGAACCGCATGCTTGACATGACCGAGGCGTTCGCGAAAGTGAAATGATCGGCGTCGCGCGATCGAGTGAAACAAACCCGCAGCGGCAGCGCTGCGGGTTTTCATCAATCCGGCATCATGACATTTTTCTGCACGCCCTGGCCCGGCTTCCATGCGGCCAGTGCGCGCGCGGCACGCTCGCGCCCCAGTTCGATCAATTCCGAAGCCCGATAGAACTCGTACACCGCGCTCGCATTGCGCGGCACGTCGATCACGAGATCCGGGCGATCCGCGGCCAGTCGGAAGCCGGTGAGGTTTTCCTGCATCAGGTCCAACGACTGGGTAAGCGTGTCGATCCAGCCGGGTTCGTTTTCGCCCTCGGCGTAGCTGCCGATGGTGCGCTTGACGAAAGCGGCAATGCGGTTGCGCAGCCCTCTGCGCGCGGGCGCCCTCACCGGTTTCCTCGTTGACGGCAGCGCCTCCGGCGGCCCATTGACGTTCACCGCGACGGTGTAATCGCTGGGCGATTGCAGTAACGGGGTCAGCGGCAGCGGGTTCATCAGGCCGCCGTCGACCAGGCGATGGCCATGTAACGGGTGCGGGCGGAAGATCGTGGGAATCGCAATGGACGCGCGGATCGCGTCGAACAACGAACCGCGCGTCAGCCATACTTCGCGCTCGCGATCGAGGTCGGTTGCCACCGCCGTGAACGGAATCGACAGTTCCTCGATTTCGACGTCGCCGATCAATTCACGCAGCACGCCGATGATGCGCTCGCCCTTGATCAGGCCCGCGCCGGACAGGGTCCAGTCCACCAGCTTCAGCACGTCCATCTTCTGCAGCGCGCATACCCAGTCGCGATAGACATCGAGCTTGCCGGCCGCGTAGATGCCGCCGATCAGCGCGCCCATGGAACTGCCCGACACCGCGACGATGCGGTAGCCCGCCGCCTCGACCGCTTCGATCGCGCCGATGTGCGCCAGACCGCGCGCACCGCCGGTGCCGAGCGCCAGCGCGAGCGCCGACTTGACTTGCCTGGTTTCGATGAGGGCCTGGCGATCGTTCACGGCTTCGCGTGGTCGTATTCGTCCAGCGCCAGCTTGTGCATGATGCGGATTTCCTCGCGCAATGATTGCGGCGACACCACCTGCGCGTCCGGGCCATAGCGCAGGATGTCCATCACCAGTTCGCGCGATTGCGAATACGGCACTTTCAATTCGTAACGGCCGTCGTCGAGCCAGCGGCCTTCCTGCAGCGAGTGCCAGTGTTCGTCGGCGACCCAACGCGCGGCGCGCGCGGAAAACCGGATCGTCGCCCAGGCCTTGGGCGCGCCCGCGAAGATGCCGTAGCTCGACGCCAGCGTGTCGTTCAGCTCCTTCTCGTCACGATCGATGGCCGGCTTGTCCAGCAGTTCGACCTGACCGATGCGGTCCACCGCGAAGCTGCGCAGCGCCTCGCGATCGTGGTCCCAGGCATCCAGGTACCAGTTGTCGCGATAGTGCGTCAGCCGCTGCGGCGAAACACGGCGCACGTTGTCGGCGCCGGTGGTGCGCGCGCGGTAACGGAACTTCAATTGCTGGCGCGCCAGCACCGCGCCGGCCACCGCGCGGAACACCTGCTGGTTGAGCTTGCGCGAACCCCACGGCACCACCCGGATGCGTTCCAGCGGCTGCTGCCTGGTGCCGGCCTGCTCGTTGAGCAGTTTCTCGACGCGCGTGCGAAACGGCGCCAGCGCATCGGCCAGCACGCCCGGATCGGAACGGGCAATCAGCGCTTCCAGCGCCATCAGCGCCGACAGTTCTTCGCTGGTCAGCCACAAGCCCGGCAACTCGAAGCGCTCGCCCTCGCCTTCGGCGTAGGCGTAGCCGCGGCCTTCCGGGTCGCTGTCCAGCGGCGCACCCAGCGCGTCGCGCAGGAATGCGATGTCGCGATACAGCGTCGCGCGCGAACAACCCAGCTCCTCGCGCAGCCGCTGCACGTCGACCGGCCGCCGGTGCGACTTGAATATGCCATGCAGCTTGATGACGCGCTCGTACTGGTGCATGCCCGGAATCTCTCGACACCAACTGCCACCAGCATGCCGCGGCGCGTGATTGGCGGCAAGCGCCGGGGTGGCTACCATCGTCGCCATGCCACACGCCCATCTGGAACTCAATCGCCCGACCGGCAATGAAGTCAAGACCACCACCTGCTACATGTGTGCGTGCAGGTGTGGCATTCGCGTACATCTGAAAGACGGCCGTGTCCGTTACATCGATGGCAACCCGAAGCATCCCGTCAATCGCGGCGTGATCTGTGCGAAGGGTTCATCCGGGATCATGCAGCACTACTCGCCGGCGCGTTTGCGCAAACCGTTGCTGCGTCTGGGCGAACGTGGCGCGCGCGAGTTCCGCGAGATCGAATGGAACGAAGCCCTGGCGCTCGCGACGAAGTGGCTGGGCGACATCCGCGCGCGCAATCCGGATGAGCTTGCGTTCTTCACCGGCCGCGACCAGTCGCAGGCGCTGACCGGCTGGTGGGCGCAGCAGTTCGGCACGATCAACTACGCCGCGCACGGCGGCTTCTGCTCGGTGAACATGGCCGCGGCCGGCATGTATACCTTCGGCGGGTCGTTCTGGGAATTCGGTGAACCCGACTGGGATCGCACGAAGTATTTGATGCTGTGGGGCGTCGCCGAGGACCACGACTCCAACCCGATCAAGCTGGGCCTCGGGAAAATGAAAGCACGCGGCGCCAAAATCGTCGCGATCAATCCCGTGCGCACGGGCTATGCGTCCATCGCGGACGAATGGGTGCCGGTGAACCCCGGCACCGATGGCTTGCTGGCAGGCGCGCTGATCCACGAATTGCTGCGCAACGATCGCGTGGACTTCGATTACCTGGTGCGTTACAGCAACGCACATCATCTGGTGATCCGTGCTCCGGGCGCGGCGGATGACGGACTGATCGCGCGCGATGCGAATGGCAAACCATTGTGTGCGGTGCGCGGCGGCCAACTCGTCGACGCTACGCAGACTGGCATTGCGCCGCTGATCGCGGGCGAATACACCCTGCCCGATGGCCGCAAGGCAGTCCCCGCATTCCAGCTCGTTGCCGAACGTTTTCTCGCGGACGACTACGCACCGGACAACGTAGCCGAACGCTGCGGTGTCGACGCAACCACCATCTGCCGCCTCGCCGCAGAACTCGCGCGTGCGGCCTTCGATGAAGCGTTCGAACTGCCGATCGCGTGGACCGACACCCACGGCCGCAAACACGACACGATGCTTGGCCGCCCCGTCTCGATGCACGCGATGCGCGGAATCGCCGCGCACGCCAATGGTTTCCACACCTGCCGCACGATCCACGTGCTGCAAATGCTGCTGGGTGCGATCGACACGCCCGGCAGCTTCCGGTACCAGCCGCCGTATCCGAAGCCCGCGCCACCGGGCAACAAGCCGGCGAAATCGCGCAAACCGGACGACACGCTCACCGGCAATCCGCTGGGCTATCCGCAGTCGCCGGAAGACCTGCTGGTCGATCCCGAAGGCAAGCCGCGCCGGATCGACCACGCCTTCAGTTGGGAATTCCCGCTGGCCGCCCATGGCCTGTTGCAGTCGGTGATCCGCAACGCGGTGGACGGCAACCCGACGAGGATCGACACGCTGTTCCTGTTCATGGCCAACATGGGCTGGAACTCGGCAATGGACACTGCCGCCACGCGCGAACTGTTGTGCGCGCGCGACGACAATGGTGATTACAAGATCCCGCACATCATCTATTCGGACGCCTACGATTCCGAAACCGTGGCGTTCGCCGACCTGGTACTGCCGGACACCACGTATCTCGAACGTTACGACTGCATCAGCCTGCTGGACCGGCCGATCAGCGATGCGATGAGCGCCGCGGATGCGATCCGCCAGCCGGTGGTCGCGCCAGATCGCGACGTGCGCCCGTTCCAGGACGTGCTGCTGGAATTGGGCGCGCGCCTGAAACTGCCGAACATGGCCGACGCCGCCGGCAACCCGATCTACAAGGATTACGCCGACTACATCGTGCACCACGAGCGCGCTCCGGGCGTCGGCATGCTGGCGGGCTGGCGCGGCGGCGATGGCGCGCAGGCCGGCAAGGGCGCAACCAATCCCGACCAGTTGCAACGCTACATCGAGCACGGCTGCTTCTTCGAAGCGCGCGTGCCGGAAGCAGGCGCATATTACCGGATGGCGAATCGCGACTATCTGCAATGGGCACAGTCGATGGGCTTCGCCGCCACGACCGAGCCGATCACGATGCAGTTGTATTGCGAAGTGCTGCAACGATTCCGGCTGGCGGCGCAAGGCCACGGCGAAGTGCAGCCTCCGGATTCCGAACGCGCACGCGTGGAACGCTATTTCGATCCGGTTCCCTTCTGGTATTCATTGCAAAGCGACACCAACTCCCCGCTCCTTCCGGGAGAGGCGGCCGTAGGCCGAGCGAGTAGCGCTACCCGAAGGGCGGGTGAGGGTTCAGCATCGCACCGACGCCTCGATGCTACCGAACCCTTATCCGGCGCTTCGCGCCACCTACTCCGGGTGGGAGAAGGAAAAATCGAGTTTCCGCTCTCCGCCATCACCCAGCGCCCGATGTTCATGTACCACGCGTGGGGTTCACAGAACCGCTGGCTGCGCCAGATCGCGGCGCGCAACGTGTTGTACGTGCATCCGCGAACCCTTGCCGAACATGCGATCGACGACGGCGACTGGGTGTGGGTCGCCTCGGAACGCGCACGCATCCGGGTGCAGGTGCGCGCCCATGCGGCCACCGCGCCCGGCACGGTGTGGACGTGGAACGCGATCGGCAAGAAACGGGGCGCGTGGAAGCTGCGTGCCGATGCGCCGGAATTCGCGGACGGATTCCTGCTCAATCATCTGATCGGCGAACGCTCGCGCGATCCCCGCTACGGCAATGGCGATCCGGTGACCGGGCAGGCCGCATGGTTCGACCTGAAAGTGCGGCTGGAACACGACGCCGAGCCGCGGGTGCCGGGCCACAGGCTGCAACGGTCGGACGCCTGAGCATTGCACAACGTCGTTTCATCTGCCGATAACGCCGCGCTTACCCTTGCGCGCGAAAACCGCGGCACAATCGGCATGATGGTGAACTGCGTTCACCACCATGCCCATGACCATGGAGATTGGGGGATCCGGGGACGATGAAGGTACCGCAGCCGCTCGCCACGCAGGAACATCGCCGCCCATGACCTGGCAGGCATGGGCCACCTCCGCGATCATCCTGATCGCGATGGCGATGTTCGCCAGCGAAAAGGTGCGCGTGGACCTGGTGGCCCTGATTACGCTGGGTCTGCTGGTCGCACTCGGCATCGTCACGCCGGAACAGGCGCTGTCGGGTTTCAGCAATGAAGCCACCGTGACCGTGGCCGCAATGTTCGCGCTGGCGGTGGGCATCGAACGCTCCGGCGCGCTGGACCCGATCATCAACCTGCTCTCGCGCATCCGCAATCCGTGGCTGTTGTCGCTGGGCACGATGGTCACGATCGCGCCGCTGGGCGCGTTCATCAAGAACACCGCGCTGGTCGCCACGTTCCTGCCGCTGTCGCTGAAGGTATGCCAGCGTACCAACACCTCACCCGCCCGCGTGCTGATGCCGATGGCATTCGCGGCACAGATGGGTGGTGTGTGCACATTGATCGGCACCTCCTCCAACCTGCTGGTGGATTCGCTCGCGCAAAAGCAGGGGCTTGCCGCGTTCGGCATTTTCGAATTCACGCGCCTCGGCGTGATGCTTGCGATCGCAGGCATCATTTACATGATGGTGATTGGTCGCTGGCTGCTGCCGAAGCACTTCGACAACGCGATTTCGGGGCCACTGCAGGTGGGCAAGTACGTCACCGAGCTGAAGGTCATGTCGGATTCATCGGTGGTCGGACAGACGATCGCCGAAGCGAAGCTGGGCGATCAGGGCGTGTATCCGCTGGAACTGCTGCGCGGCGACCAGCACATGTGGTCGCCGCGCACCCAGAAACTCAGCGCCGGGGACGTGCTGCTGGTCCGTGGCGAATGGGACAAGCTGGAGCAATTCCGCAAGCACGCGGGGCTGGAGATCAATCCCGAGTTCACCCACGTCGGGAACGGCGACAAGGCCAACGTACTGGTCGAGGCCATGGTCGCCCCAGCCAGCACCGCGGAGGACCGCACGCTGCGTGACCTGGACCTGCAACCCAGCTACGACGCCACCGTGCTCGGCATCCATCGCCGCGGCCACCTGCTGCGCGACAAGATCCGCGATGTCGCGTTCCAGACCGGCGACGTGCTGATGATGCTGCTGCCGGCCGATACGGTGAAGCGCTTGCGCAGCGATGACCGCTTCGTGGTGCTGAACGAACGCGACGACGCGCGCCGCCCCCGCTACAAAGCCTTCATCGCCATCGGGATCATGGCTGCGGTGGTGATCGTTTCCGCGCTGCACTTGCTACCCATTCCGATCGCCGCGATCTGCGGCGTGGCCGCGATGGCGCTGACGCGCTGCTTCGGACGCAAGGACGTGTACCAGGGTATGGACTGGAAGATCATCATCCTGCTCGGCGCGATCCTGCCGCTCGGCATCGCCATCGAACAGACCGGCCTCGCCAACGTGATCGTGAACGGCGCGCTCGACGTCATCGGCAACCATGGGCCCATCGCGGCATTGGCGATGGTATACGTGCTCACCGCGCTGCTCACCGAGCTGATGGGGCACAATCCGTCGGTGGTGCTGATGGTCGGCATCGCCGTCAGCGTCGCGCACGCCGTGCATGCCGATCCGCGTGCGTTCGTGGTGGCGGTTGCGTTCGCCGCGGCGACTTCGTTCGCGACACCGGTCGGGTATCCCACCAACACGATGGTGTATTACGCTGGCGGTTACCGCTTCCTCGATTTCACCAAGGTTGGCGTGCCGCTGATTGCGCTGTTCTGCGCGCTGTCGATGCTCTTGATCCCCAGGATTTGGCCGTTCTAATTCGTGTTCGGTTCCGCGTTGACATCCCTGTCTTTTTCCGCGCCCCTACCACTCGCGCGTCTGGCCCCCATTGGCGCGCGTCCTGCGCGCGCGTGTCCACGACGCCAATGACCAGCCTGCCTGCGCCAGCAAAGAAAAAGCTCGGGCTGGTGATCGACCTCGACATCTGCGTCGGCTGCCACGCCTGCGCGGTGGCGTGCAAGGAGTGGAATGACGGCGGCGACTTCGGGCCGCTGCCCGACGACGATCCTTACGGCGCCGAACCCCATGGCGTGTGGTTCAACCGGGTGCATACGTACGAGGTGCTGCCGCAAGCGCCAGCCACCTCGTACGCATCGACAACGCCGCGCACCCACAACCCCCATCCTGCGCCTGCGGCGCAGGATCACCCCCTTGACTCAATGGGGCTGCAACAGCCCGCTCCACTGATCGAGTCCCGGGTCCCGCAAATGGTCCACTTCCCGCGTTCGTGCCTGCACTGCGAAACGCCGGATTGCGTGACGGTTTGCCCGACCGGCGCCAGCTACAAGCGCGCCGAAGACGGCATCGTGCTGGTCGACGAGGACAAGTGCATCGGCTGCCAGTTGTGCGCGTGGGCGTGTCCGTACGGCGCGCGCGAGATCGCGTTGCCGCACCCGAAGGCAGCGACTTCCGACGCAGGCCGCAAGGACTCCAAGCGCGGCACGATGCAGAAGTGCACACTGTGCGTGGATCGGATCTACAACGAAACGCTGGACGAGCGCGACCGGCAGCCGGCCTGCGTGATGGCCTGTCCGACCCGCGCGCGGATGTTCGGCGATCTCGGTGATCCCGATTCCGATGTTTCCAAAGTGGTCGCCGAACGCGGCGGTTTCGCGTTGATGCCGGAATTCGGCTACCAGCCGGTGAATCGCTATCTGCCGCCGCGGCCGCGCCGGGATGGCAGCGAGGCCGCGGCGACTGCATCGGTTCCCGCTGAAGAAGCGCTCGACACCGCGCAACTTCCGCCACTGCTGCGCTGGCTGGACAAGGCGCTGTCGCGATGAAGCCCGCGCTCTCGGTGATTTTCTTTACGGTAGCAAGTGGCGCGGGTTACGGCCTGTGGTGCCTGCTCGGACTCGCGATCGCGACAGGGATTTATCCGCTCACCGGAACCGGCGTGCTGGTGCCGCTGGGCTTCGGGTTCGTGCTCGTGAGCGCAGGTCTGCTGGCCTCGACGGCGCACCTCGGGCGTCCCGAACGGGCGTGGCGCGCGCTGAGCCAATGGCGATCGTCGTGGTTGTCGCGCGAGGGCATCGCCTCACTCGTGACGTACCTGCCCATGCTCGCCGTGGCGTGGTTTGCGTTCACCCGCCATGCTGGAATGTCCCTGCACGTTGCGGGCGCAGTGCTGGCACTCTGCGCACTCGCGACGATCCTGTGCACCGCCAACATCTACCGTTCGCTGAAGACCATTGCCGCCTGGCGCACGCGGCAGGTGCTGCCGCTTTACTTCATGTTTGCCCTGCTGTCCGGCGGACTGTGGTTGTGGGCGTGGCTGGCGCTCACCACCGGCTTGGCGATCAGCCTTGCGTTTCCGCTGGCCCTGCTGGGCCTGGCCATCGTCGCCGCAGTGATCAAGGTCGACCACTGGAAATGCGTCGACACCCTGCCCGTGAACACCGCGGGCCACGCGACGGGCCTGGACATGCTGGGCCACGTACGAGCCTTCGAAGGCCCGGTCACGGAAGAGAGTTACCTCACGCGCGAGATGGCGTTCGTGCTGGCGCGAAAACATGGCGCGCGGCTGCGCCGGATCGCGCTGGCGCTGTTCGGGTTGGCACCGGCGCTGGGCATCGCGGTGGCACTGGCCAGCGACACCGCATGGCTCGCGCCCGTCGCGGCGCTCGCGGCCATCGCCGGGTTGTTCGTGGAGCGCTGGTTGTTCTTTGCCGAAGCGCGTCACACGGTGGCGGCGTTCTTTCCGCCAACGCAGGCTTGAAAGCCCGCGCAGCGACCCCACCTTTCATCACGCAAATTTAACAGGCATTCAGTGCCTGGCCCGCAGCCTTGCGGGTTTCGGTAAGCAAGATTGGAGTCATGCATGAAATTCACCCGCGTGGCCGCGTTCGCGGCGATTTCCGCATTGTGCATTCCCACGCTGGCCTGGGCCGACCCACCCGCCGATTCCTCGAACTGGAGCGGCAGCGGCGAATTCGGTCTCGCCAACGCCACCGGTAATACCAAGTCGCTGAACGTGGATGCGAAGTTCAGGCTGGCCTACGAGAACGACATCTGGAAGGATGCCTTCTTCCTCGACGCCAACCGCGCCAAGAGCAATATCAAGACGCCGATCGTGCAGGATGGCGTGGTGGTCGGGCAGACCGCGAGCTACCAGACCACTGCCAATCACTTCGACATCGGCGGTTCGCTCGGCTACAAGTTCAACCCGCGTTCGTACCTGATCGGTGCCGCGCGCTACGACCACGATGATTTCGCCCCCAACCGCTGGCAGGAAGTCGCGTCGATCGGATTCGGCTACATCATGCTGAAGAACGCGCGCAGCGAATTGTCGTTCGAAGCCGGTCCCGGCTACAAGCGCTATCAGCCGCAAACCTATACCGTGGTCGACACAGGCGTGACGCCGCCGACCACGACGGTGGTGAAGCCGCCGGTGGAAAACGAGGCGATCGGGCGCGGCCTCGTCAACTACAAGCTCGCGCTGACCGACAGTGCCAGCCTGCAGGAGACCTTCCTGGCCGAAATCGGCAGCGAGAACAAGTATTACCAGAACGATATCGGCCTCGCCGTGGCGATGACCAAGACGCTGGCGCTGAAGATCGCTTACGAGAACCGCTACAACTCGAACATCGTGCCCGGCACCCAGCACATGGACAGCCTGTTCACGACGAATCTGGTGTACAGCTTCGGCAAGTCGCCGTAGCTTCCGGGCTCGAGCGGCACAACCTGCTCGTCATTTCCGGCGCCGATTGCAGGATCGGAACCCGGAATCGGTGTTCAAGGTGCCGCCGAACAGCGAATTCCTGCTTCGGCCGCGATCGCCCCGGTCCCGGAAATGACGATGCCCGCGAGTGATTCAATTGCGCGACTGCAATAGCGCGTCCGCGCCTTTTTCCTTCAGCAGCCGCGCAACTGCAATCCCCAGCGCGGCCGGATCTTCGCCCATCGCCTCGGCGCGCAGCAGGCGTCCATCGTGCGCATCGCCCAGCAAACCGCGAAGGCGCAGCGCTCCGCCTGCACAGGTTTCACACCACGCGCCCAGCGGCATGGTGCAGTCGCCGCCGAGTTCTGCGTTGAGGGCACGCTCGGCGGCGACCGCGCGACGCGTGCCGGCATCGTCCAGCACCTTCAAGAGATTGGCCACGCGGGTGTCATCGTTGCGTGTTTCCACCGCAATCGCCGCCTGACCCGGCGCCGGCAACCATTCCGGCGGCGCGAGACGGGAGCGGATGCGCGCATCGAAGCCCATGCGCTGCAGGCCTGCGACCGCAAGGATGATCGCCGCGTACTCGCCGCGATCGAGTTTTACGAGGCGCGTCCCGACGTTGCCACGCAGGTCCGCGATATCGAGGTCCGGTCGCCGCGCGCGCAGCTGCGCACTCCGCCGCAGCGACGAGGTGCCAACGCGTGCACCCCGTGGCAGTTGATCGAGTGCAGCGTGGTCGTTGCTGACGAACGCATCCGCGCAGTCGGCGCGCTCGAGGATCGATGCCAGCGTGAACTGCGCATCGAGCTTCGCCGGCACATCCTTCAGCGAATGCACCGCGAGGTCGGCACGGCCCTCCGCCAGCGCAACTTCCAGTTCCTTCAGGAACAGTCCCTTGCCACCGATCTCCGCCAGCGAGCGGTCCAGCACCTCGTCGCCACGCGTGGACAGCGGCAGCAATTCCACCGTGAGCCCCGGATGCGCGGCGCGCAATCGGGCGGCGACGTGCTCAGTCTGCCACAGGGCGAGCGGGCTTTTGCGGGTGGCGATGCGAAGCGTTTCGGTCATGCTGGTGACGCGCGGTCGGGAACGTTGCAGTATCGCACTGCAGGCGCCGCGACGCAGCGGATCAGGCCTCGGCGCCGCGCAACGCGCGCACGGCGCCTTCCAGCGCCTGCGCGTTGCTGGAAGCACCATCCATCGGCGCTCCGACCGCGAGTTCGATGCGCGCACGAAAGCGCCGCGGCAACCGTGCGCGACCAAGTCCCGAATCGCGCCGACTCCACATACTGCGCCACAAGCCGCGCAACGCCAACGGAATCACGGGTACCGGGCGCCGCGCGAGGATCTTCTCGACGCCGGGGCGGAATGGCGTGATTTCACCATCCAGCGTCAGACCGCCTTCGGGGAAGATGCAGACCAGTTCGCCGTCGGCCAGCGCGGTGTCGATTTCGTCGAACGCGCGGGCCATGAGCTTGGGGTCCTCCTTGCCACCCGCGATCGGGATGGCCTTGGCCGCGCGAAACACGAAACCCAAGACCGGCACCCGGAAAATCTTGTAATACATCACCAAACGCACCGGCCGCCGCACACTGCCCATGATGATCAGCGCATCCATGAAGCTGACGTGGTTGCACACCAGCAGCGCGGGACCTTCGTCGGGAATTTTCTCGAGTCCCGTGGCGCGCACCCGGTACAGCACGAGGATCAGCAGCCAATCCACGAAACGCATCGGGAATTCGGGAACCAGCAGAAAAATCCACAACGTCACTGCGGCATTCAGCAAGGCAGTGACAAGAAACAACTGGGGAATCGTCAAACCCGCGGCCAGCATCCCGAACGCGAACACCGCCGCGGCCACCAGGAACACCGCGTTGATGATGTTGTTGCCGGCGATCACCCGCGAAAGCTCGCCCTGTGGCGTGCGGCTTTGCACCAGCGCGAACAGCGGCACGATGAAGAACCCCGCGAACAGCCCGATCAGCGTCAGGTCCAGCGCGATCCAGCCGTTCCCCGGCATGCCGAGGAACGCCCGCCAGTCGATTTCGCTGTAACCCGGCGCTGCGTGGCGCGTGAAATACAACAGGATGCCGAACACCGTCATTCCGAACGCACCCAGCGGCACCAGTCCGATCTCGACCTGGTGTCCCGACAGCCGCTCGCACAACAAGGAACCGATGCCGACGCCGACCGAGAACAACGCCAGCACCAGGATCTCCACGCTGGCGCCGCCGCCGAGGTACAACCGCGTGTAGTTCGGCAACTGCGCGGTCACCACGCCGCCGAAGAACCAGAACCACGAGATGCCGAGGATCGAGTTGAACACCGCGCGCTGCTTGCCGGCGAGCTTCAGCACGCGGCCGCTTTCGGCGATGAAGTTCCAGTTGAATTTCAATCCCGGCGCCGCGGCCGGCACGCGCGGAATCGCGAGACTGGCGATGAGTCCCAGCACCGCAATGCCGATCACGAGCGCGGCCGCCGCCGTCCAGCCGAAATGCGAGGCCATCGCCGCCCCGCCCGCGATCATGCCGACCAGGATCGCTACCGACGTGCCGGTTTCCACCAGCGCATTGCCGCCCACCAGTTCCTCGCTCTCAAGCACCTGCGGCAGGATCGCGTACTTGATCGGGCCGAACACCGTCGAGTGCAATCCCATGAGGAACAACACCACGAACAGCAATACCGGACTCCTTGCGTAGAAGCCCCATGCCGCCACGCCCATTGCCGCGATCTCGAACACCTTCACCCATCGGATCAGCGTGTGCTTTTCGTATTTTTCCGCAAGCTGGCCCGCGCTCGCCGAGAAAAGGAAGAACGGCAGGATGAACAATGCAGGTGCAAGGTTCGAATAGAACCCGATCTGGCTGGTGGTCAGGCCCAACTGGAACGCGACCAGCACGATCGTCGCGTTGCGAAACGCGTTGTCGTTGAACGCAGCCAGCGACTGCACCGCAAAGAACGGTGCGAAGCGGCGCTTGCCGAGCAAACGGAACTGATTCATGGATTCCCTCGTGGCACAAGGCTACCAAAGCCGACACTTCGAAGCGTGGCGACTGCTGTTGCCCGACGAGGGAAAAACCGGTCAGACCTTCCGCGCCAGCGCACGATGCCCGATGTCGCGGCGATGGAACGCGCCGGCGAAATCGATGTGCCCGGCGGCGCCGTAGGCGCCATCGCGTGCCTGCGACAGGTCGTTGCCCAGCGCGCACACGCACAGCACGCGGCCTCCGGCCGTGACCGCACGGCCATCGCTGTCGAGTCGCGTGCCGGCATGGAAGACTTTCACGTCGGCGCCGAAGTCGGCATCCAGCCCCGAGATCGCGTCACCGGTTTTGGGTTTGCCGGGATAACCCTGCGCCGCGATCACGACGCCCAGCGACGGCCTGGGATCCCACTCCGCGCTTGCGTGATCGAGCTTGCCGTCGAGCGCGGCTTCGATCAGGCCTGCGAAATCCGATTGCAACCGCTGCATGATCGGCTGGGTCTCGGGATCGCCGAAGCGCACGTTGAATTCGATCACTTTCGGCGCGCCCGCTTTGTCGATCATCAAGCCGGCGTACAGGAATCCGGTGAAGGGCGCGCCTTCTTCCGCCATGCCGCGCAGGGTCGGCTCGATGATTTCGGCGCGGATGCGGCGCTCGACATCGGGCGTCACCACCGGTGCGGGCGAATACGCACCCATGCCGCCCGTGTTTGGACCGGTATCGCCGTCGCCCACGCGCTTGTGATCCTGGCTCGATGCCATCGGCAGGTAATGCGTGCCGTCGCTCATGACGATGTAGCTGGCTTCCTCGCCTTCGAGGAATTCCTCGACCACCACGCGTGCCGACGCATCACCGAATGCGTGCGCACCGAGCATGTCGCGCAAGGCGTGCTCGGCTTCCGCCAGCGTCGCCGCCACCACCACGCCCTTGCCGGCCGCCAGCCCGTCGGCCTTGATCACGATGGGCGCACCGCCGCTCTTCTCGGCATGCGCGCGCACGTAGTCGAGCGCCGGCTGCAAAGCGGTGAACACCGCGTAATGCGCCGTCGGGATCCGGCGGCGCGCGAGGAAATCCTTGGCGAAGGATTTGGAACCTTCAAGCTGCGCCGCCGCGGCCGTCGGGCCGAAGATGCGAAGGCCCGACGCGCGAAACGCGTCGACCGCACCCGCGACCAGCGGCGCTTCCGGACCGACGACGGTGAAATCGACGCGTTCGTCCTGCGCGAGTTTCAGCAGTCCCTCCAGGTCGGTCGCCGAAACATTCGCGTTGCGCACGCGTGGTTCACGCGCGGTACCCGCATTGCCCGGTGCCACGACCACCTCGTCCACGCGGGGTGACAGTGCAAGTTTCCAGGCCAGCGCGTGCTCGCGCCCGCCGGAGCCGATGACCAGGATTTTCATGCTTGTGATCGCGCAGCCAACAAGCCGTGCATCTTAACTGGCGAGCGCCGACAGCAAGGCCGCGCGCGGCAGCTTGCCGGTTTCGCCGCGAGGCAATGCATCCACCAGCTTCAGCGGTCGCGGCAGGAATACCGGATCGATCTCGCAACGCAAGGCATCAATGATCGCGCACGCATCGAGCCCCGGCGCCACGGCGAGCGCGGCGATGCGGCGCACGCCCATCGCGTCGGTGTCGTCCATCTGGAACACCACGCCGTCCCGCACGCCGGGCACCGCCAGCAGTTTGTGGGTGAGATCACCCAGCGATGCGCGCTTGCCGGCGATTTCAAGCAGATCGGTGTTGCGCCCGCGCAGGCGAAAACCTCCGTGAACATCGAGTTCGACGATGTCGGCCAGCACCGTCGGTTGCAGGAGTTGCGGCGCCTCGACGCGGGTACCGTCGGGCTGTGGGTGCAACGTGACGCCGTGATAGGGCGTCCAGGTTTCGGCCCGCGCGGTGCGGCGATGCGCGATCACGCAGGTTTCGGTGGAGCCGAATACCTCCTGCACCGGTGCACTGAAGCGCGCTTCGGCGGCGCGTGCGAGTTGCGGCGACAACGGCGCGGTGGCCGAAACGATGCCTGAAAAAGCCGGCAATGACTGGTTCGAATCGAGCAACGCGCGCAGATGCACGGGCGTGGTTACCAGTACCCGCGGCTCTGGCAGGTCCGCCAGCGCCGCCGCAATATCCGCCGCGAAGAAAGGGCGTCCGGCGTGGATCGCGGCGTGGCCGAACAGCGGCAACAGCACCGAAAACTCGAGGCCGTACATGTGTTGCGGCGGCACCGTCGCGACCACGTGATAATCGCCGCCCGCGAGCGCGCGCAGCAGCGCATCGTTGTGGCTACTGGAGATCGCGAGTTTCTCCCAGCACTTGGGGTTGGCCCGCGGCACGCCCGTGGAACCCGACGTGTAGCCGATCGCCGCCGGCACGCCGCCGGCAATCAGCATCGGCGCATCGGTGGGCGGAGTCTCGACATCGGTCGTGAAATGCAGGTACTGCGGGGGTGCCGGATCCAGTGCGACATCACCGAGCGCATAGCTGCCGGGATGCGCCCCAAGCACGGCGTCGACCGCGTGCGCTGCGCGCGACGGTGGCAGGAGACTGGTTTGTCCGCGCACCAGCAGCGCCGCGAATGCAACGAGGAACGCGTAGCGATCCTCGCACAGGTTGACCGCCGCCCTTGCCGCGGGCAGGCGAGCCGCCAACCCACCGACGTCGGCCAGGAATCGTGCCACCGTGACGGCCTGGCCTTCTCGCCACGCGATGACGCGTTGCCTTGGCGTATTCGCCAGCAAGCCCCGCCATGCCCCCGGCGTGCCTGGCGATGATGGATGAACACTCGACACAGGAAACTCCCCAGTCCCCTCAGGCGCGAATGATAGCGCCGGTCACGGCATCCGTGATCGGCGTGGGTCTGTCGAGGCCGCCCAGTGGCGCGTCCAGCACGCCGTCCGGCTCGTCGCCGAAGATCGCGCGGATGTCGGCAGCACTGCGCGCCGGCGGCTCGCCGTGGCGATTGGCGCTGGTGGAAACGATCGGGCCACCGAAGCCACGACAAAGCGCAGCGGACGGCGCGTGCGCCGTGACCCGCAGAGCGATCCCGGCATGTCCGCCCGCTACCCATTCCGGCACGCGCGACGAGCGCGGAAAGGTGAAGGTGTGGGCGCCGGGCCAGATCGCGTTGGCGCGCGCGAAGGCCGCTTCGGGCGCGCTGCCGATCCAGTCGCGTACCTGTTCGAAATCGGCGGCAATCAACAATACGCCCTGCTCCGGCGGCCGCCGTTTCATCGCGAAGATGCGGTCGAACGCGGCCCGGTCATCCGGATCACAACCCAATCCGTACACGCCTTCGGTTGGATACGCCAGCACGCCGCCGTCACGCAACAACGCGGCGGCGGCCTGGACTTCCTCGATGCTGAAAACGCGCATGGCTCAAAGGTCGAAGGGCGGCGTTTCCGTGTCGGGCGCCGATGGCTCGGCGCGCGCGGCCCTGTTCGCCGAAGATTTCTTCGCGGCAACTTTTTTGCGCGCGGTCTTCTTCGCGGCGGTCTTTTTCGCCGTGGCCTTCTTTGCGGCTTTTTTCGCAGGCGTCTTCTTCGACGCAGTCTTCTTTGCCGCAGTCTTCTTCGCCGCGGCTTTCTTGAACGCACCACGTCCGCGACGCACCGGCGCCACCTCGATCAGTGCCTTGCACTCGTCGTGGGTCAGCGAGTGGGGTTCGCGATCCTTCGGGATCTTCGCGTTCTTTTCGCCATCGGTGATGTATGGACCATAGCGGCCATTCAGCACCTGGATGCCGTCGCCGAAATCGGTGATCACCCGGTGGGCGATCAGCTCCTGCTTCTCGCGGATCAGTTCGCGCGCGCGTTCCAGCGTGATCGTGTAGGCACTCTCGTCGCCCTTGATCGACGCGTACAACTTGCCTTTCTTGACGAACGGACCGAAGCGGCCGATGCCGGCGGAAATTTCCTCGCCGTCCGCATCCTTGCCAAGCTGGCGCGGCAACTTGAAGAGTTCCAGCGCTTCTTGCAGCGTGATGGTGTGCATGCTCTGGCCGGGCAGCAGCGAGGCGAATTTCAGCTTCTCGTCGTCCTTGTCCTTGTCGCCCAGCGCGGCGTACGGTCCGTAACGGCCGAGCCGCACGGACACCGGCTTGCCGGTCCTGGGATCGTCGCCCAGCAATCGCGCACCGGTCGCTTCGCTGCGATCGACGGTTTCCATCTTGTCGTCGACCAGCGCCTTGAATGGTTTCCAGAAATCGGCCATCAGCGGACGCCATTCCTCCTCGCCGCGGCTGACCGCGTCGAGTTCGTCTTCCAACTTCGCCGTGAAGTCGTAATCGACGTACTGCGTGAAATGCGCGGTGAGGAAGTTCGCGACCGCGCGGCCCACGTCGGTGGGCTTGAAGCGGCGCGAATCGAGGATCACGTATTCGCGCGACAACAGCGTCTGGATGATGCTGGCGTAGGTCGACGGTCGACCGATGCCGTATTCCTCCAGCGCCTTGACCAGCGAGGCTTCGGAATAGCGCGGCGGCGGTTCGGTGAAATGCTGGTCGGTGGCGATGTCGGTAAGCGGCACCGCCTCGCCTTTCGCCAGTGCGGGCAACTTGCGCGCTTCCTCGTCTTCTTCCGATTTCGCATCGCGACCTTCCTCGTACACCGCGAGGAAACCCGGATCGACCACGGTGGTGCCGGTGGCGCGGAAGCCCGCATCGACGCCGCACGGGAATTCCACGGAAACGGTATTCAGCGTTGCCGGTTTCATCTGGCACGCGACCGCGCGTTTCCAGACCAGTTCGTACAGCTTCAACTGGTCGGGCGTGAGAAAAGCCGCGACGGATTTGGGCGTGCGCAGCGCGGAAGTGGGACGGATCGCTTCGTGCGCTTCCTGCGCGTTCTTCGATTTGGTCTTGTAGACCATCGCGTGCTCGGGCAGGCCCTGCTTGCCGAATTCGCGCTCGATGGTCTGGCGCAATTCGCCGACCGCCTCGCCGGACAGGTGCGTGGAATCGGTACGCATGTAGGTGATCAGGCCGACGTTGCCCTCACCGCCCAGGCTGACGCCCTCGTACAGGCCCTGCGCGATGCGCATGGTGCGGCTTGTCGCCATGCCGAGCTTGCGCGCGGCTTCCTGCTGCAGCGTGGACGTCGTGAACGGCGCGGCCGGACGGCGCTGGCGCTGCTTCGACTGGATGTCGCCGACGACGAGTTTGCCGCCCGCGGCCTTCAGCAGCGCCTCGCGTGCGGCGTGGGCGTCGCTGGCGTTGGTCAGATCGAACTGCTCGAACTTCTTGCCGTTGAGCTTCACCAGCCGCGCGGTGAACTCGGCGTCCCTGTGCGCGAGCTTCGCCTCGACAGTCCAGTATTCACGCGGGACGAAGGCTTCGATCTCCTCCTCGCGCTCGACGATCATCCTGAGCGCCGGCGACTGCACGCGCCCGGCCGACAGCCCGCGCTGCACCTTCCGCCACAGCACCGGCGACAGGTTGAAGCCGACCAGGTAGTCCAGTGCGCGCCGCGCCTGCTGGGCGTCCACCAGGTCGTGCGAGAGCCGGCGCGGGTGCGCCACGGCTTCCCTGATCGCGCGCGGCGTGATCTCGGAAAACACCACGCGGTGGGTTTCCTTGTCCTTCAGCAGGCCGCGTGATTCGAGGATCTCGCTGATATGCCAGCTGATCGCCTCGCCTTCGCGGTCAAGGTCGGTCGCCAGATAGATCGACTCCGCGACCTTGGCCGCCTTGGCGATTTCATCGACGTGCTTGACGTTCTTGTCGATCAGCGCGTAATCCATCGCGAAATCGTGGTCGGGATCGACCGCGCCTTCCTTCGGCTTGAGGTCACGGACGTGACCGTACGACGCCAGCACCTTGAAATCGGTACCGAGATATTTGTTGATCGTCTTGGCCTTGGCGGGCGACTCGACGATGAGGAGATTCTTGGCCATGTCTTGAACGATAATCCACGGGCGGCCGGGCCGCCCCCTATATATAGTGAACGCATGCGCAGGGTGGGCGTGTCAAGCGCGACCGCCCGCAAGCCGCTGCCAACGGCCGTTCACGGCCGGTGCCACCACGCCCTCCAGTTCCAGCAACAGCAGCATCGAGGACAGCGCCGCGGGGGCAAGACCGGTTCGATCCGCCAACTCGTCCAGCGAGGCTGGTTCGTCGCCGAGGCCCGCCAGAAGTGACGCGTAATCAGGATCTTGCGTCCTCGTGGGCGATTCATGATCCGGCGTGGCTTTGATGGTCTCCAGCCGCGCCCGCAGCCCGGCGCCCTGCGCCAGCGCGGCCGGCCCGAGCGCCTCGATCACCTCGGCCGCGGTCTCGACCAGCCGGGCGCCGTCGCGGATCAACCGGTGGCAGCCTTTGGCCAGTGGATTATGGATGGAACCGGGCAACGCGAATACTTCGCGACCTGCTTCCGCGGCCAAACGCGCCGTTATCAACGAGCCCGATTGCAGTCCCGCTTCGACCACCAGCGTGCCCAAGGCAAGCCCCGCAATCAGCCGGTTGCGGCGCGGAAAATGATCCGGACGGGCTTCGGTGCCGGGCGGAAACTCGCTGGCGACGGCGCCACGCTGCTCGATCCTGGCGGCCAGGTCGCGGTGCTTTCGGGGGTACACCAGATCCGGCCCGGTACCGACCACCGCCACCGTCGGCGCGTCGCAATCCAGCGCGGCGGCATGCGCCGCGCCGTCGATGCCGTCGGCCATGCCGCTGGTGATGGTCAAGCCGGCGCGCGCGAGGGTGCGGGCAAAATCCCTTGCATGGGCGAGCCCCTGCGCGCTGGCGCTGCGCGCGCCGACGATGGCCACCTGGGGCGCCAGCAAGGTTCCAGCGTCACCCGCGACGAACAAGGCGGCCGGCGGCGAAGGGGTGGTTTCCAGTTGCGGCGGGAAGTCTTCTTCGTTGCAGCAAAGCAGACGATGCCCTGGTTGCGCCAGCCACGCGAGATCGGCTTCCAGACGTGCGGCATCCGGCCGTTCGATCCAATCCAGCGCGGCCCGATCCACGCCCGCGGCGTGGCGCAGCCTGCGGATGTCGTGGCAAATCGCGCGCGCCGAGCCCGCTTGCTGCAGCAATGTGCGAATGCCGGCCGCACCCAGCCTGGGCGCCCGCAACAAGGTCAGCCATGCCAGCAGTTCGTCGTCGTGCATCCGGGAAGTTTACGGGGACAATCAAACGAAACGGCGCGGACCACGCCGCGCCGTCGTGTAAGGAATTTCCTCATCGTGCCTATTGCGGTGATTGCACGGTGTCGCGCACCTTCACCGGTCGGATGCCGTCCATCACCAGCCCGTAACTCACGTGGGCGAAGGTGCGGAACACCATCACGTGGCCCACGAATTCAGACGGCAGCTTGACCTTGGGCGAGAACCTCCGGCGCGCGCTGTTGCCGATCACGTCATCGGCAACCGTTTCGCCCGGCTGATAGATCGCGAAGGTGGTGCCGTTGTCGACGCCGTCGTCGTTGCCGACGTTCAGCGCCACCACGTCCATGGGACCCTGCACCGACATGCCGTCGTAGCCGTTGGAAAGCGCCATGACGTAGGCGTTGACGGGCGCGTTCTGCGGCGGGTGCGGGTAGAACGTGTAATCGTACGGCGTGTCGTTGACTGGCATCAGGCGATCGCCCGCGCGGATTTCCATGCTGGCGTTGGTGAGCAGCAGCGTGGCGGGATCGCCATTCTTCAGCACCTGTGCGGTGCCGATCACGCGCACTTCGGTGCCGATCTCGTTGCCGCGACCGAAGTGGCCGTCGTTGCGGAAATCCTCCTTCCACGGGCCGGGCACCAGGTCCACGTTGCTGTTGACCAGGTGTGCAACCTCGTCGCCCCTGCCGCCGTCGCCGAATTCACGGAACACGTGGCTGGGACGCACGATCGCGAAACGCTGGCCGACGCTCGCCGCCGGCAGGTTGCGCACATACAGGTTCATGCCCTCGGTGGCGCGCGGCTCGTTTTCTTCCACCGCCACCACGTAAGGGGTGCGGTTGAGCTCGGCCGCCGTGAGGACGCGATAATCCTTGAGAAACGGTTCGATGGCCGACAGCGGGACGGTCGGGATCGGATTGGCCGCGACCGTAGTGCGCTTGGCCACGCGCAGGCCGTTCACGTCCAGGTCCAGCACGTCGCCCGGGTAGATGCGGTGCGGGTTGTAGACCTGCTGGTTGACGTCCCAGATTTCAGGCCACAGCCACGGCTTCTGGAGAAAGCGGGCGGAGATGCTCCATAGCGTGTCGCCCTTCTTCACCACGTAAGTGTGCGGGGCGTCGGCGCGCAACTGGGCAGTCGCGGCATAAGCGGCGAACGTGATCAGCAGGCCCGCAGCAAGCGCAAGCAGTTTCTTAACCATGACCGGCAATCCCCCGATCCCCCGCGAGTTTCGGCCGAGTGTACCCGAACGCTCGGCGGCGGCAAGCACAAATTTCACATTTGGTGATGGACTGAACATTCGGGCCGCAATGGGTCTCCTGCTACGCTATCAGGGCGTGAAAGTGGCCAGGGGCGGCCCCATTTCTTGTACAGAACCCGATTCCGCGCTTGAGCCATGACCAAACTCGACATCCTCGAATTTCCCGACCCGCGTTTGCGGCTGGTCGCGCAGCCCGTCGAAATCTTCGACGCCGAACTGAAGCGACTCGCCGACGACATGCTCGCGACGATGTACGACGCACCGGGCATCGGCTTGGCTGCGACCCAGGTCAACGTCCAGAAGCGCCTGCTGGTGCTGGATGTCTCCGAAACGCACGCCGAACCGCGGGTGTTCATCAATCCCGAACTCCTGGAGAGCCGCGGCACCGAAGTGTGCCAGGAAGGCTGCCTGTCGTTTCCGGGGGTGTACGCCGACGTCGAGCGCAAGGACTGGATCCGCGTGAAAGCGCAGGACGTGACCGGCAAAACCTTCGAACTCGAAACGGACGGCCTGCTGGCGGTGTGCATCCAGCACGAGATGGATCACCTGGTCGGCAAGGTCTTCGTCGACTACCTGTCGCCGCTGAAACGCTCGCTATTGCTGCGCAAGCTGGAGAAGCAGCGGCGCCACGCCGGCTGATCGGGCCGTGCAGCGGCTGAAACTGGTATTTGCCGGCACGCCGGATTTCGCGGTGCCGGGATTGCGCGCGTGCATTGAAGTCGGCGAAGTCGTCGCGGTCTACACGCAGCCCGATCGTCCGGCCGGGCGCGGCCGCAAGCTGACGCCCGGCCCCGTCAAGCAGGCGGCTGTGGCCGCGGGGATTCCCGTCGAACAACCGGAGTCGTTGAAGTCGCCTGAAGCGCAAGCGCGACTGCGCGACTGCGCAGCCGACCTGATGGTGGTGATCGCCTACGGCCTGATCCTGCCGCGCAAGGTGCTGGCGATGCCGCGGCTCGGCTGCTGGAATGTGCATGCGTCGCTGCTGCCGCGCTGGCGCGGCGCCGCGCCGATCCAGCGCGCAATCCTGGCCGGTGATGCCGAAACCGGCGTGTGCCTGATGCAGATGGACGCGGGGCTCGATACCGGCCCGGTGCTGCTGTCGGAATCGACCTCCATCGGCGCCGACGACACCGGGGGCGCGCTGCACGACCGGCTCGCGGCAATCGGTGCGCGTGTACTGACGGAGGGCTTGCGGCGCGTCACCGCCGGTGAGGTCCTGCACGCGACGCCACAACCGGCAGCCGGCGCGACCTACGCAAGCAAACTCGACAAGGCCGAAGCCAATCTGGACTTTGCACGTCCCGCGAACCAACTCGAACGCAAAGTGCGTGCATTCGATCCATGGCCGGTGGCGGAAGCGGACGTGGTGGGTGAGCGTGTGCGGGTGTGGCAAGCCGAGGCAAGGGAGCGGGAATCGGGGATCAAGGGCCGGGCAAGACCGGGGACGATTGTTGCCGCTTCGAAGCACGGCATCGACATCGCCTGCGGCGAAGGCGTGCTGCGTATCCTGAAACTGCAACGCGCCGGTGGTCGGGTGATCGGTGCTGCGGACTATCTGAACGCACGCGGCGAGCTGCGCACGGCATGACCGATACCCGCGCACTGGCGGCCGAAGTGCTGGCGGACGTCGCGCTGCGCGGCACGTCGCTGCGCGAGCGCCTGCAGCCGGCGCAATCGAAACTGGGCGATGCGCGCGACCGCGCGTTCCTGACCGCGCTGTGCAACGAAGGCGCGCGCTGGTGGCTGCGCTTCGACAAGGCCATCGATGGTCTGCTGCAGCAACCGCTGCGCAAACGCGAACCCGCACTGCACGCCTTGCTGGTGCTGGGCCTGGTGCAACTCGAGATCCTGCACATGCCGCCGCATGCCGCGGTGGCGGCGACGGTGGAAGCCACGCGCGCGCTGCAGCGTGGCGGCTTCGCGAAACTCGCCAACGCGGTCCTGCGGCGCTGGCTGCGCGAGCGCGACGGCTTGAATGCAAAACTCGATCGCGACCTGACGACACACTTCGCGCATCCGCGCTGGCTGGCCGAGGCGCTGGTGCGCGATTGGCCGGAACACGCCGGCGAGATTCTCGCCGGCAACAACCAGCCTTCGCCGCCGATGCTGCGGGTCAACACACGGCGCGCGACGCGCGAAGCGGTGGTGCTCGAACTTGCCGAAGCCGGCATCCACGCGCACCCGCACCCGTGGCTGCGCGACGCCTTGCAAATCGATGCGCATTCAGACCTCGCGCGCGTGCCGGGTTTCGCACAAGGCCATTTCTCGGTGCAGGACGGCGCCGCACAATGCGCCGCCGATCTCATGGATTTGCATGATGGCCTGCGCGTGCTGGACGCCTGCGCCGCGCCGGGCGGCAAGACCTGCCACATGCTCGAGCGCGCAGCGTTTCAACTGTTGGCGCTGGAGCGGGAATCCGCGCGCGCGGATTCGATTCGCTCCAATCTCGGTCGCCTGACGCTGGCGTGCGAACTGCGCGCGGGCGATGCCGGTGATCCCGTGGCCTGGTGGGATGGAAATGCGTTCGATCGCATCCTGCTGGATGCACCATGCTCGGCTACCGGCGTGATCCGCCGGCACCCCGACATCAAATTGCATCGACGTGCAGGCGACATCCCTGCACTCGCGCGCGAACAGTCGCGCCTGCTGGAAGCGTTGTGGCCGCTGCTGGCGCGGGAAGGACGGTTCGTGTACGCGACGTGTTCGGTGTTGCGCGAGGAAAACGAGCGTGTCGTCGGCGCGTTTCTCGATGCGCACCCGGATGCGCAGCCCGTACCGTGTGATTTGCCCGTCGGCCGCGCCGCTCGCGCGGGGTGGCAGATCCTGCCGGGCGAAGGTGGGCTCGACGGCATGTATTACGCGGTGCTAACGAAGAGCCATTCGCGCGATCGGCCCTGACCGCGGTACCACCCGGTCCACTCCCGCGCCCGGCTCACCGCACTTGGGAAGATCAGAACGGCCTTCCTTGGCCTGACTTTTCACAACAGTCGCTTGGATCGGCTGCGGC
>Ga0207647_10000223_pt1 | contig 46793 bp, 52 predicted proteins | sample KBSCornC2_FD_184295 | JGI IMG/M metagenome (GOLD analysis project Ga0207647, IMG submission 184295) | Corn rhizosphere microbial communities from Kellogg Biological Station, Michigan, USA - C2 (SPAdes) (version 2) | ecosystem: Host-associated > Plants > Roots > Rhizosphere ... | reverse complement strand
AATACCGTTTCTTTTTTAACCCGATACGCTATACCAGCCTGGGACTGGCGGTTTGTGAAGCCATGATGATGGGGATACCTGTAGTTGGATTGGCAACTACCGAGCTGTCGGCAGTGATCAAAAACGGCGAGAACGGATTCATCCATACCGATATAGATTACCTGATCGAAAAAATGCAGCAACTGCTTGCCGATCCGGCATTGGCAGCCACCATCGGTGCCAGGGGTCGCGCGACAGCAATGGAACGCTTCAATATTCAACGCTTTACGAATGATTGGGAGCAGCTTTTTCGCAAGGTGACGCAACAAACCCAATCAATTACTAACGAAATAAATTTGATCAATCATGAATAATAACCAACCGAAAAGAATTGCCTTTATCAGCGAGCATGCATCGCCATTAGCAGATCTTGGCGGCGTGGATACCGGTGGCCAAAATGTTTATGTGGCCCAGCTGGCCAAGCATTTGGCAGCACAGGGACATACCATTGATGTTTATACCCGTAAAGAAGACATTCATCAGGCTACTGTTGTTGATTGGGTACCACAAATACGCGTGATCAATATTGAAGCGGGCCCGGTTATGATATTGCCGAAGGAGGAGCTGCTTCCTTTTATGGGCGAGTTTGAGCGGCACATGCATGGGTTTATCACAACCGAAAACCTGCAATATGATTTAATTCATGCCAATTTTTTTATGTCGGGATTAGTAGCGCAGGGGCTAAAAAAAACTTTGGATATACCGTTTGTGATAACCTTCCATGCGCTGGGGTATATCCGCAAATTGCATCAGCAGGGCGAAGATAAGTTCCCGGCCGAGCGTCTGGCTATTGAAAAAATGATATGCTGCGAAGCCGACCAGATCATTGCCGAATGCCCCCAGGATCGAGCAGACCTGATAAAGCATTACCAGGCATCGCCGGACAAAATAGCCATAGTGCCCTGCGGCTTTAGTCAGACAGAATTTTACCCGATTAACAAAGACACGGCACGTAAGGTATTGCGTATGGATGCCGATGAAAAAGTACTGCTGCAGTTGGGCAGAATGGTGCCCCGAAAGGGTATTGACAATGTGATACGCTCGTTGGCATCATTAAAAAGCAACAACAGGCAAAATGTGAAACTGTTGATTGTTGGGGGCGATAGCCGCAATATGAATGATTCAAATTGCCCCGAGTACAAGCGGCTTTGCTTGCTGGCCGAATCGTTGGGTGTGGGTGATGCGGTGCAATTTGTCGGCAAAAAAAGCCGCGAGAGCCTGAAGTTTTATTACGCTGCCGCAGATGTTTTTATCACCACACCGTGGTATGAACCATTTGGTATTACGCCGTTGGAGGCCATGGCTTGCGGTACGCCGGTGATAGGCTCAAACGTTGGTGGTATAAAATATTCGGTAGCTGATGGCATCACAGGTGCCTTAGTACCGCCAAATGAGCCGCAGGCTTTGGCTAAAAAAGTGGACGAGCTTATTGGTAATGAAGATCTGTTAACGTTATACGGTCAAAACGCTCTGACGCATGTAAATAATCTTTTTACCTGGAAGCATGTGGCCCTGCAGATGGAAGTTGTTTACAAAACCGTATTGCGCAGAATGACAAATACATTTGCGCGAGCCGGAGAAAAAGAACGAATTGCCGCAGCTTAATATGAATAAAGCGATCTTTTTAGATAAAGACGGAACGCTGATACCCGACATTCCTTACAACGTCGATCCGGAGCAAATAACGCTGAGCAATGAATGTATTGAAGGATTAAAGGCGCTGTTGAATGATGGGTATCAATTGGTGGTGGTTTCTAACCAGCCGGGCATTGCCATGGGCTATTTTACTGAGGAACAATTGGCGCTGGTGGTTAGCTGGATGTATGAACTGCTAAGCAAGCAAGGTGTCGTGCTGACTGATTTTTACTACTGCCCGCATCACCCTAACGGAACAGAATGCGAGTGCCGTAAGCCAATGCCCGGAATGCTGTTAAAGGCCGCCGCAGAGCATCAGCTTGATCTGTCAAAGTCATGGATGATCGGCGATATTTTAAACGATGTAGAGGCAGGGGCCCGCGCCGGGTGCCGCACTATATTGATAGACAACGGTAATGAAACCGAATGGCTGGATGGTCCGTGCAGGACACCGTCGTATCAATGCGAGACAATTAACCAGGCGGCCGTGTTTATCCATAATCATGATATGCTGAATGTCAGATTGGAGCAGCGTTAAAAGCGTTTTAGTCATTCGCCCGGATAATATGGGCGATTTGGTGATGAGTGGCCCCGCGCTACGCTCGCTAAAGCAGGGCTTGAATGCCCGCATTACGGTGCTTACTTCATCTATGGCCGCAGCTGTTGCCAAATTTATGCCTGAGATTGATGAGGTAATAACGTTCGACGTTCCCTGGGTTAAATCAAATCAAACAGCCGGTTTGGCGGCTTTAAATAATCTGATTGTTTTGCTTCGCGACAGACAGTTTGATGCTGCGGTTATCTTTACCGTTTATAGCCAAAATCCGCTGCCATCGGCAATGATCGCTTATCTGGCGGGCATCCCCAGGGTGCTGGCTTATTGCCGTGAAAACCCGTATCAATTGATATCTGACTGGGTGGTTGACAAGGAGCCGTTTGAATACATCAGTCACCAGGTTGATCGCGATCTGCGGTTGGTGAGTGAAGTCTGTCCGATAATTCCTGATGTAAAACTAAATCTGCAGGTCGATGAATCGCTGTGGTCATCTATCGCCCAAAAACTAAACTATACTGGGATTAACTTAGACCAACCCTGGCTCATCCTGCATCCCTGTGTCAGCGAAATTAAACGCCAACTACCGGAATACATTTGGATAGAAGTAGCCAAACAGCTAACAACACAGGGTTACCAAATAGTGCTCACGGGCGCACCGGGCGAAAAAGATCTGACCCAGCGTATACAACAGTCAATAGGCGAGGGCGCATTCGATGTGGCAGGTTTGTTTTCAGTAGGCGAAATGATCACATTGATTAGTCGTGCGTCTTTATTGCTATCGGTAAATACCGGCACCGTTCATTTAGCTGCGGCAGTGGGCACACCCGTGGTAGTATTGTACGCGCAAACCAATCCGCAGCATACACCCTGGATGGTGCCAAATATGGTGATTGAGTTCCCGGTGCCTGCCGAACTGAAGAGCAAAAACGAAATTATCCGGCAGGTAGATCAGGTTGTGTATAAACAACCCGCTTCACTGCCTGATGCTTCGCTTATTGTGAATGCGGTTTTAAGCTTGCTTAAACCACCTTTTGAATCAGATCGACCGTCTCCCAAAATACATAGAGAAAATCGGGCGATTTAAGCCAGTTAATAGTGCGATGCCGACGGCCATCCAGCGGCCCCCAGCGGTGCGGTTCGCCATCCATGCTAATTACGATGCTTGGTGTTTTAAATGCGGCCGCGATGTGTGACACGCCCGTACAATTGGAGATGAGCAGGGCGGCATCCCTGATCAAAACTCCTACTGCTCCCAATGAAGTTTTTCCGGCAGCGATTACCGGCTTATTTCTCATTTGGATTACAAGGTTGTCCACAATATCCATTTCGTCGTTAGTGCCGGTTACCACTACCTTATAGCCTTGCTCTGTACAGAAATCGGCCAGTTCTGCAAAATGATAGATTGGCCATTGCCGCCATGAACCGCGCGATCCCGGATGTATACAGACATATTGCCGGGGTTTAACTGGTAGCTTCAACTTGCGCAATTCTTCTTCATCTGATTCCATTATCGGAAACTCCAGCTCAGTACCTAGTGGTTCAATGTCCAAATACTTCATTAAAGCCAGATGGCGCTCTATTTCTGAACCAAAATTTGGATACTCCAGGAATAAACCATTGGCGGGCGCATAATGTCCGTTCATCTTAAAACCCGCTAAATGTTTTGGAGCCAACGATTCAAGCATAGGATTAACCAATGAGCCATTGCCCTGCATTTGTAAGATCAGATCAAACTTTTGCTCCTGCATCTGCCCTATAAATTGATGGAAAACTTTTGGGGTGAAACCTTGTTCAGGCAATCCCGGGTAACCGGGGAAATGAATAAAATCATCAAAGTAATGATCAAAGCGTTCAGTAAAACTTTTGGCCCAGGGCAGGCCCAGCAAAATGATTTGTGCATGCGGGTAAGCGCGTCGTAAAGCCCTCATGGCCGGTATTGCACAGAGCATATCGCCTAATTGCAGCGCTCTGAAAACTCCGATTTTTTTGATGCTCGTTTCTGCCAATTTCATATTAATAAAATGCGGTATTTAAAGCTGCCGTACCATTGCCAGTAGATGGAGTAAAAAGGAATCAGAAAAGACGTAAATATCATCTCCAATACATGTTTACCCGACAAACTGGTGCGGTAAAGCCGTTTAACAATAAAGTAAGCGGTAAGCAAAAGCCAGATCAGCGCGCCCGCTGAAGCCAGGTTTGGCTGATTTAAAACTAACCCGACGATAAAAGCCACGAACCCACTAATAATTAAATAATACAAATAAGCCGGCCGCGGCTGTATTTTATGGCGATAAAGCGTGGGGTGTTTGCGGTAAAGCAAAGCATTGTATAAAGTTTTTTTTTGTTCTTTGATACTTACGCCCCATTTGGCTTCGCGTACCGGATGCACTACTATAGCCGATTCAATTTTAATGATCGGGATGCCGTGCAATATCAGCCTGAACTCCAAATCGCTGTCCTCGCGCCAGGCCATGCTAAAACGTTCATCAAAACCGCCCGTTGCTATCAGGGCCAGTTTGGTGCATGCACAATTGGCGGTCACAAAATCGGCAGTTTCCAGGCCCGCGGTATTTTGTTCATAGTCAGTTGGGCGCCTGTTTCGAGGTACGACGACTTTTCCTGTAAACGCGATGGGCCGGATTGGGTCGGCAATGCTCAAAAACTTTTCTAACCAATGCCGGTCGGGTAGGGTGTCGTCGTCTGTAAACGCAATAACAGGTGCTTTGGCGCTTAACCAACCCAAATTACGCGCCGCTGCCGGACCTTTCCTTTCAGGCAGCGATAAGTATCTGAAGTTGCGCGCACCTTTTAATTTACGCACAACATGGGCAGTTTCTTCATCCGGCCCATCGCTTACAATAATTACCTCAAAATCACTTTTATTCAGTGATTGTTGCTGTAGTGCCTTCAAGCAATTCAGGAGCAACGTTGGCCGCTGATAGGTTGGTATGACGACGGTGATCTGCATTTTTTTCAATTACAAATGATCCGATAATTAAAGCATCAAAAGGGGATGTCCAGAAGCATTCAATAGCATCGCGCGGCGAACAGACTATGGGTTTGCCCAGCGTATTGAAGGATGTATTGATCAGTACCGGCACGCCCGTGCGGCGATAAAAAGCCTGCAGTAAATCGTAATATTTTTTGTTCTGCTGCTCATTCACGGTTTGGATGCGGGCGGTGCCGTCGGTATGTCGCACAGCGGGTATTTGATCGGCCTTATCTTCCTTTACATCGTACACAAACAACATAAAAGGCGAATATTCGGCGCCCTCAAACCAGTTGGCTGCTTCTTCCTCCAGAACTACCGGCGCTACCGGGCGAAAATCTTCACGATCTTTAACCTCATTCAGCCTGGCCTGCATTTCAGGATTTATCGGCGATGCCAGAATAGAGCGGTTACCCAATGCCCGCGGCCCAAATTCCATACGCCCCTGGTACCAGCCGATGATCTTATCCTGAGCCAATATCTCGGCGGTTTCTTCGGCTACATGTTCCATACGTCGATAGGGTACTTTGCTCCATTGCATAAATTTTTCTATCTCGTTGTCGCTGTACTCCGGTCCCCAATAGGCATGTTCCATTACAAAATCGCGCTGATTGCTTTTTCGTTGTTGGGTATCTACCCATAGCGCAGCACCCAAAGCGGTACCATCATCGCCTGATGCCGGTTGTACCCAAATGTTTTGGAAAGCTTTAGCATCGCGTATGCGGGCGTTAGCTACGCAGTTTAAAGCCACACCACCGGCCATACACAAATTGGCCGAGCCGGTTGCCTTTTGCAGCCAGGCGGTAATATCTAACAAGGTTTCTTCCAAAACCAACTGCATAGAATGGGCTATATTGAAATGGTGAGCGGTAAAATCCTCGTGCCTTAATCGCTGCGGACCGAAGCGTTCTTCCAATCGTTGATTAGTTACAGTATATTGTCCGTTACCGCTAGGCTGTATCATCTCCCGGAAATCTTTCACAAAATCGGTGTTCCCGTACGATGCCAGCGCCATCACCTTATATTCGTCAGACGAATGCAGAAATCCAAGATGCGTGGTTACCTGCTCATACAACAAACCCAGCGAATGCGGCATGTTTACCTGGCCTATCCTGCTTAATTGTTGGTCATTGCCAATATTATAGGTTGTAGTGGCTAACTCACCGCGGCCGTCGACTGTCATGACTGCGGCCTCGTTAAATGGCGAGCAGTTAAAAGCGCTGGCTGCATGGGCAACATGATGCTCTACATAATGCCATTGCTCGGGGCAAATGTTTGCACCAATGAAACGTTTTTGCAGGTGGTGCGGATATCCGTCGTTCAACTGTTGGCGGGCGTTAATGATAGATGAAAGGAACAGTGGGTCCCAGGCATTCAGCCAATCATTGTTTGCGGTTTTGCCAATGTCTTCAAATGGAATTTCGATGGTCGGTTTGTTGCGATATTGTTCGCCTATCAGTAAGTATGGATTAAATGAATAAGCAACATGATCAACATCGTTGAGATGGATGCCGGCTACTTTTAAGCAGTAATCGATGGCATGAAAGGGTAGCTCCCAGGTTGAAAAGGGTATAGGCCTTTTACCATGTTTAAAATGGGTGAACCTTTCCTCTTCGGCAGCGGCGATGAGCCGCCCGTCTTTGATTAAACATGCGGCCGAATCATGAAAAACCGCGTTTATTCCGAGTGTATACATAGCTGATTGTCTGATTGCTATTTAAATGGATACTTTAAATAACACTGGCATTCTGCAAGCGTTTTGTATTAACGATAGCTACTGTTCAGAAAATTTATGTAAGAAGATTGTAATGGTCTGATTGTCAGTGTTTAAATAAAGAATCCTGATTGCGTGGGATAGAAATTCAGGTACTTTACCCCGTTATTTGACGTAAATACCACGTTTGATGTATACTAAGGCTATTTTGTAGGCGCAAACGTTAAAAATGACTTATTCAGAAAAGGTCAACAACTTTTAGAATGGTATTTCCCTGATTCTATTGTAACAATATAAATACCTGGCGCTTAAGATTGGGGCTGTAAGTGCTTTACCGGCCTACAAATCACCTATTAAGGCGCTGGTAACGTTTATCGATATTTGCGAGGCTTGCTTTTTTTTGTGTGGAATTGATATATTCGGAAATTGAAAACCTGTCTCCAAACCGGTTTTGACACCAATTAATTAAACCGATAAAGAAATAACAATGCTGAACCAATTAGATAGGTTAGACATTACTATACTTATATTTTTAATTATTTTAATACCAACCGCGGGTATCACCGCTTCTCTAAGAAAAAAATCAGCTGAAAATTATTTTATGGCCGGCAGGTCGCTCAGATGGTGGACTGTAGCCGGGTCAATATTCGGCACCAACATAAGTGTGTCGCACCTTATCGGTATGCTGGGTATAGGTTTCTCTATCGGTTTTGCACAAAGTTCGTACGAGTTGCTGTCTATACCCGCCATGTTATTGCTGGCTTATGTATTTATACCGGCCTATCGCAAAATAAAGATCTTTACCCTCTCGCAGTTTCTGGGGCACCGTTATAATGAAAGTGCCATGGTGGTATACACGTTCTTAATGCTGATACTGATTTTGGTACAAATGATAGCTGCCTTTTATATCGGCAGCAGGACTTTGATGCTCCTTTTCAACGGAACAGCATTTCAAATCGGCTATTTACAGGGCATAGGCATCATTGCAGCTATTACCTGTTTGCTTACCGTATTTGGCGGTATGGAATCTGTTGTGGTGACAGATAACCTGCAAAGTATAATGATGTTTTTTGCAGGTGTAATAGTGGCCGTAGCCACTTTTATGCAACCCGAGATACATGGAATAGCGGGCCTGCTCCACCTGGACCGCGCTGCTCCGTTGGCCGATCAGAAAATGCACTTATACCTGCCCAGTAATCACCCTGACTTACCGTGGTCGGGCGTATTTACGGGTTTAATAACTTTAAATCTGTTTTATTGGACAACCAATCAATACGTAGTGCAGCGCGCCCTTGCAGCCCAGACAGACAGAGAGGCTAAACTGGGTATTATGGCTTCAGGCTTCCTGAAACTTTGTATTCCGTTTATGTCTATCGCAACCGGTGTTGCTGCGGCTTATATCTTTAAACACAGAATGGGTGCTAATCTTAAGATTTTGCCTGATGATGCTTTTATGCATTTGATAGAAACGGTTGTTCCATCCGGCTTTGGTTTAAAGGGATTTATCCTGGCGGGTTTAACTGCAGCAACGTTCTCCTCGGTTGATTCTATGATGAACTCGGCAACTACCTTGCTGACCATGGACGTTTATAAAAAATATCTCAACAAAACAGCCTCAGACAAGCAATTGGTAAGATTTGGCAGGGGCTCTGTTTTTGTGATGATTTTTCTAACTGCAGGCTTTGCGTTGTTAACCTACGATCCCGCTTCGGCAGGTAATTTCTTCCTGAGTGTTTCATCGCGCGGGGCGTATTTTACGCCGGGCATTGTCGTCGTCTTTTTCCTGGGAATAATCTGGAAAAAATCAGCGCCAAAGGCAGCGGTAATTACCATGATTTCGGCTCCCTTCATTTCACTGTTTTTTGAGTTGGGCTATATCCATTTTCTGGCGCCAATACCAGCAGTTGCTGCCTTGTTTGGTACCAAGTTAAACTTTTTGCATCGCGTGTGGTTTACTTTCTGGGGTTGTGCATTATTGCAAACCGTTGTCAGTCTGTATTTCAACAAACGCGGTGGTGCACATAGCCATCAGCATTCTACCGATACGCCTGTTTTTGCGATAGACGCTAAAATTGCCTGGACAGAGATCGCTATTTTTTCTTTAGCGGTTCTTTTCAGTGCGATAGCGGTACACCTCGATATTGTGCCCGCTACCGCCGTCTGTTGGTTTGTGGGTATTATTACTTTTTCGATTTTTATCTATAACTATAAAAAAACGACAACGGAATGGTCAATCGGCAATTTGCTTACAAGTGATCGTTTTTATGCGGGGCTGCTGTCTGGCCTTACGGTATGGATACTGTTTTATTTTGTTTAGCGTATTTAAAAGAACATCAACCTATGTATGAATTAGCTTGTTAATGCAAAAGGTTTAAAATCAATAATTAAAGTAAAAGTAAACAATAATATTTTCGAAATATGGCAATGGATAATATAGAAATGGTTCCTATCCGGACAACTGAGCGGTATGCAGAAATTTCATGGTTCGATGAATTATGTGGAGGAGACACCCAATACCTGGGCGTAATGGAAGGTGAACGACGCAGTAATTACGAGCACTGTCGTGAAATTTTGTTAGAAGCTGAAAAATTAGGTTATAAAAACATCTTATTACCCTCGCAATTTAACGTAGGGCAGGATGTTTTGGCTTTTGCGGCTGCTATGGCGCCACAAACCACCAAGATCAATTTACTAACCGCTATCCGTTGCGGCGAGCTTTATCCGCCCATGCTGGCCAGATCTATCGCTACTTTAGATCATATACTAAAGGGCCGTCTTACCATCAACATCATCAACTCTGAGTTCCCCGGCAAAAAAGAAGACGCTGATTATCGTTATAAACGATGCGCCGAAACCATTAAGATATTAAAACAAGCCTGGGAAAATGACCGCATTGTACACGACGGCGAAGTATATCCGGGCCTTAACCTTCCGGCTGATCCGGCTAAGCCTTATCAGCAAAATGGTGGTCCGTTACTTTATTTTGGTGGAATATCAGAAGGCGCGAGGGATGTTTGTGCAAGATACTGCGATGTGTTTTTGATGTGGCCCGAAACAGAGGACCGTCTATATGATACCATGAAAGACATGTCTGCGCGAGCAGCAGCCTATGGTAGAAAATTGGATTTTGGCTTGCGTATACACGTTATTGTACGCGAGACGGAAGAAGAAGCAAAAGCATACAGCCGTTTGTTAATGTCGAAATTTAATGAGGAAGAGGGTTTGCGTATTAAAAACCGTTCGCAGGATTCAAAATCTCTGGGTGTTTTAAGACAAAACGAACTACGCGACGGCGCCGATAACGACGGATTCATAGAGCCACATTTATGGGCAGAGATAGGCAAAGCCAGATCAGGCTGCGGTGCAGCTATTGTGGGTAACCCGGAGCAGGTACTTGCCAAAATTAACCGCTACATGGATATGGGTATCCGGGCATTTATTTTTTCGGGATATCCGTTGCTGGAAGAGAGCAGGCTGTTTGCCAAATATGTGCTGCCTCATTTGCCAAATATGTCAATGCCTGAGTTACAAAACCGTATACCTAAAGAAGAACCTGTTACACCGTTAACTACAGGAGCTTTAGTTCATTAATTTAGGCGTGAGCAGGCTCGTTAATAGAAGAGTACTTATTACGCTCTGCTTATGCCTGGGCTTTACTTTTAGTTATGCCCGTGAAATTAAACAGGACACCATCGCGCCAAAAAAACTGGACAGCCGAAACTTTGAGTCGGTAACTGACCGTAAAAAAACGGCGCTGTATACGCTTAAAAATACAAGCGGTATACAGGTAAGCATAACCAATTATGGAGCCAGGATAGTTCAGATTTTGGTTCCTGACAGACATGGCAATAAAGTTGATGTCGTTCTGGGATTTGACGATTTGCGAAAGTATAAGGATGCCAATTCTGCGTATTACGGGGCTATTGTCGGGCGATATGCCAACCGGATTGCCAATGGCACCTTTACGCTGCATGGCAAAAAATATGAACTCGATAAAAATAATTCGGGCTTAACCTTACATGGCGGCAGCAATGGTTTTAACAAACAGGTATGGCAGCTTAAAGCCAGGACAGACTCGACTATCAGCTTAAGTTATCTATCTAAAGACGGCGAAGATGGCTTTCCGGGCAACTTAAAAGTTGAGGTAACTTACAAGCTAACCAAAAGAAACGAGTTAAAGCTAGCTTACAAAGCGGTAACCGACCGCGAAACTGTTGTTAACTTTACTAACCATTCTTTTTTTAACCTTAATGGCGAGGGTAGCCCGACAGTATTTGATCATGTTTTAAAGATCAACGCCAATAAATATTTAACCCTGAGTGAGGATAAACTGCCCCTGGATATTGAACCAATTTCAGGCACACCATTTGATTTCAGGACCGCCGGATTGATTGGTGAACATTTCAAGCAAAAATCACCACAGCTGGAAATTGCTCATGGCTTTGATCATACCATCGTCCTGGACAAAACGAAATCTAAACGGCCGGCTGCAACAATCTATTCGCCAAAAACCGGAATACAAATGGACTTTTTTACCAGTGAGCCGGCGTTCCAGTTTTTTACAGCCAATTTTTTTAACGGGAAGGATATCGGCAAAAGCGGGCATCCATATCTGGCCTACACTGCGTTTTGCCTTGAAGCGCAGCATTTTCCTAATTCTCCTAACCGTCCTGATTTTCCATCTACTGTACTTCTGCCGGGCAAAATATATAAGAGCAGTACCGTTTTCAAATTTTCTATAAAAAGAAGCAATTGACATAAGTGGTAGGCTAGCATGTAATCATAATTAAAAATATAAGACAATGAAATCAGACGATACTCCAATAAGCGAAGCAGATTTTTCCCGACGAAAGTTCATTCAGGATTGTGCAGTAGGCATAGCCGTTTTAGGATCTGGCCCCCTGCTGGCATTTACTGACCCGGGAAATAAAAAGGGACCGGCACGCAAGGTTATTCCTTTAAATCGGAATTGGCTTTTTGGTGGTAAGATGGATCCATCGTCGCTTGGACAAAATTTTAGTGATAAAGGATTTTCTACCGTAACACTTCCACATTGTGTTACAGATCTGTCATGGCATGATTGGGACGTCACCAGCTGGCAGACTGCATGGGCCTACAGCAATCATTTTTCATTCCCAAAAGAGTTGATGGGGATGCGTGTCTTCCTGCATTTTGAAGGCGTTTTGGTGGGTACTTATCCTTCCATAAATGGCCATCAGCTTACTCCTCATTACGGTGGGTATTTGCCGTTTAGCTATGAAATAACCGACTGGGTGCATGCCGGAGAAAATACGCTTTTGACAGGGGTCGACGCGCGCTGGAGCAATGTGCCGCCGGACGGACACCCTGACGGCGCAAATCGTGTGGATTTTTTGGAGCCGGGAGGTATTCATCGTGAGGTATGGTTAGAGGCGGTGCCCAAAGTATATATCAGTGATGTTTTTGCCAAACCGGTTGATGTGTTAACACATAATCGGCATATAGAAACCCGCTGCACCATTGATGCGGGCGTAGCCTTACAAAAGCCTGTTGTGCTTCAGGTGGAGATGAAAGAAAGCGGGCGGGTTATTTCGCGGGCCCGGAAAGAGATACGCATTGAAAAAACCGGTCAGACTGAAATTACTTTAAATTTGGCTAATCTGGGAAATGTTACCCTTTGGGACGTGGATAATCCTAAACTCTATGATATTGAAACTACTTTGCTGGTAGGCGGCAGCCCGCTGCATAATCATAAAACAAGAACGGGGCTGCGCGATGCCCGCTTTACAGTGGACGGATTCTTTTTGAACGGCCGTCGCCTGCAAATTTTCGGACTGAACCGTCATGAAGTATATCCTTATGCCGGATTTGCCATGCCGGACAGGGTAATGCGCCACGATGCAGAAATGTTGCGCAAGGAATTTAACTGTAATATGGTGCGCTGTTCGCACTATCCGCAGAGAGAGGCTTTTTTAGATGCCTGTGACGAGCTGGGTATAATGGTGTGGGAAGAAACCCCCGGATGGGGCTATATTGGCGATGATGCCTGGAAAGAATTGCTTGTGCGGGACGTTAGGGATATGATCATCAGGGACAGGAATCATCCTTCAATTATTATTTGGGGAACTCGTGCAAATGAATCGCGTAATGAGGTAGAGCTTTATAAAAGAACAAGAGCGCTTGCCCAAACGCTCGATGGTACGCGTCCAAGTTCGGGTTCTATGACCAGCCATACTACCGGTAATGGATGGGATGAAGACGTATTCTCTTACGATGATTACCACGGGGACGGAAAAGGAAATGCCACGCTGCATGAACCAATTAAAGGCGTGCCTTACCTGGTATCAGAAGCCGTAGGGCAGTTTAACTATGAGGTGAATAAAGGATTTACCTGCATGTACAGCAGGGATGCAACCATCCACATACAGCAGTTGCAGGCAATTAATCATGCGCAAGCTCATGAAAAGGCTGCAGAAAATTCAAATAACTGCGGCGTAATTGGCTGGTGTGCCTTTGAATATTCAAGTCCGCATAATTCAGCAAAAGGGATAAAAAATCCGGGTGTGGCTGATGTGTTCCGCATACCTAAGTTAGGCGCATCATTTTATCAGTCGCAGCGCGATATTAAAAAGGGGGCCGTTATTCATCCAAACTTTTACTGGGACTTTGGCACTCAAACCCCGTCAGGACCCGGAAAAAATGCTGCTATTTTCTCGAATTGCGACCGACTGGAACTGTTTGTTAACGGAAAGCATCATTCAACGCTTCAGCCAGACCGCAAAAAATATTCTAAGCTCAAATATGCGCCGTTTTTTGCCGATCTGGAACTATCGGGATCAGACTTTCCTGAATTAAGGATTGATGGTTATGTGAAGGATGAAAAGAAGATTTCGAGGAACTTCAGTTCTAACCCGCATTTAGACCAGTTTCTTGTTGTTGCGGATGATAAGGAATTGATCGGAAATGGCTCAGATGGTACCAGGGTTGTTTTCCGGGTAACGGATAAATACGGGGCACCAAGGCCATTTGCCGAAGGAGTTGTTAATTTCCAAATTAAAGGCCCCGGAGTGATTGTGGGCGATAAACAATTTGATTTGAAACCGGCCGGCGGTGCCGCAGCTATCTGGGTGCGCACGAAACCGAATATTTCAGGAACTATTGTGTTGGCCGCCACTCATTCTACATTCGGAACCAAGACGGTTCAAATCGTCGCCGGTAAGATGAGCTAGTTGTTATTTTTCTAACAAATAAAGCCCTTTGATTATTTCTAAGGGCTTTTTGTTTGTTAATTTTTATTTGGCACCCATCTGCCATTTCATTATTCCAAACATGATTATACAACTATTACCAAGTTGAGGCCAAATTTTTATCTTTGCGAAAACTTTAATTATGATGCAGCTCCCTCCTTGCCCTTTATGCAAATCAACCTTTACTTACGAAATGGATGGTCTTCTTGCCTGTCCGGAATGCGGCCACGAGTGGTCTCAGGAAGAAGATAGTACCACAGATCAAGAGTTTGTTGTAAAAGATGCCAACGGCAATATTCTGCAAAATGGAGATTCTGTAGTAGTTATAAAAAATTTACCGGTAAAAGGTTCGCCCCACGGCATTAAGTCGGGTACCAAAGTTAAAAACATCCGCTTAGTTGATAGCGACCATAATATCGACTGCAAAATTGATGGGTTTGGCGCTATGGCGCTTAAATCTGAATTTGTAAAAAAAGCATAATATTTGCTTGCCCACTGTTGATAATCAAACTAAATTTCGGTCCAAATAAAATCCATACCGTTTTTTAGCGTTATTATTATTTAATAAAGGCTATGATAAGGATCATCCTTGCAGAGGACCATAATATTGTACGCGACGGCATACGAAACCTTTTAGAAAAAGAAAAGGACATCAAAATAGTGGGCGAAGCTCTGAATGGTCAGGAGGTTCTTGATCTGATTAATAGAGGTGTTTCTGCCGATATTATCCTGGCCGATTTCAATATGCCTGTGATGACAGGTGTTGAAATGTCGGGCAAATTGCCCTCTGCAGCAAAAGACACTAAAGTAGTTATTTTGAGTATGCTTGACCACGAGCGATACGTGGTACAGGCTTTTCAGGCAGGGGTGAGTGGTTACCTGCTTAAAAACATCAGCGCCGATGAACTAATGTTTGCCCTGCGTAGTATTCATATTGATGGCCGGTATATTTGCTCTGAATTGGCGTTGAAATTTCTTGACCGCCTGATTACCCAGCCCAATCGCCAGTTGCACGAAGCCGAAATAGATGTAGAGTTTTCTGAACGTGATATTGAAGTGCTGATGTTAATTGCTGACGGTTTAACCAACCAGGAAATAGCCGATCAGCTTTTTACCAGTAAGCGCACTGTCGAGGGATACCGCCAAACATTAATTGAAAAAGCAGGTTGCCGCAATACTCCTGCGCTGATACGGTATGCCATTCACAATGGCCTTATAAATTGAGTAATAGTGTATTTTCATTGATCGACTATAAATTGCATTAACCTTAAGTTAAAAACACGTATTTGCCGAAGCGTATTCCAAGTATAAATACGGTGCGTGTAAAAATTATAGCCCATATATTCGCTGTAAGTTCATAAAGGAACTTTAAAGCCTATGGCATCAGCCGAACGAAACAAAAGGGTATTGGTTATAGACGACGACAATGACACATTGGACGTCATGGAAGAAATACTTACCTACGAGGGCTTCGAGGTTCGCGGCTTAGCAGATACCAGTAATATTTTCCCCGAAATTAATCGCTACAGCCCCGATATTATCATTCTTGATTATATTTTAAGAGGTATTAACGGCGGCGACATCTGCCATCAAATCAAAGTCAATCCGTATACGGCTAATGTGCCGGTTATATTGATGTCTGCATATCCGAGAGTATTTAACTCATTGGGTAGTTATGGTTGCAATACTTTTATTGCTAAACCTTTTGATCTGAATGATCTTGTTGGCCAGATACACCATCTTATCAGTGACTCACAAAATGCAATACATGTTAGATAGAAATACAGTTAATCGCGTAATATTGATGGGCCGTATAGCCAACGAACCTCACTGGCATTTTATCAAAGGGCAAAAACTTTTGCATTTCCCGCTTATAACGGGCGAGAAAATAAAAAAAGGGCCTGAAACAATTATGCATGAAGAAACGCACATCATCAACATTCCTGAAAATAATGTTCCTGCCGAGGTTTTAAACAAAGGAATTGTTTTGTATGTACAGGGCCGCCTGCAAACAAAAATGTCGTTAGACGAAAATCTGGTAAAGCATTACCGCACAGAGATAGTGGCAACTAATGTTGAAATTATCGATCCCGCACTTGTTACCGCCCCGTGGGCTAATCAATAATTTTTTTGCGCATAGCAAAGCGTATCAGCGCAGCGGTGTTTTTTACACCTGCACTGTCAATCATTGTACGGCGATGCCCCTCAACGGTGCGTTTGCTGGTAAAAATGCGGTCGGCTATTTCCTGATTGGTATAACCTTCGGCCATCAGGCGCAGTATCTCACGCTCGCGTTCTGAGAATTCAACGTCGGGGCTGTTTTCATGATCCTGCGGAAAAGGAGATGATAATACCTGGTTCAGCAATCGTATAGATAATTCAGCACACAGGTATTGTTTGCCGCTATACACTTGCTTAATTGCAAAAACCAACTCCTCTGCACTTATATTTTTAAGCAGGTAGGCCACAACGCCCGCTTTAATGGCTTTATTTACGTACTGCTGGTGGTCATGCATGGTAAGCAGTATCACCTTAATTGGGCTGCCTTCTGCACGCAGCTTTTCGGCAAGTGCGATACCATCAATGCCGGGCATGTTCATGTCGGCAAGTATGATGTTAGGCAAAACCGTTTTTAGGAGATGCAAAGCCTCATCCCCGTTCGTAGCTTCGCCAACAATACGAATATCGGTTTCTTTTTGCAGTAAGTTTTTAATGCCGTTCCTGACTATACTATGGTCATCGGCGAGTAGAATGTCGATCATTAATAAGGGGTAACGCCTAGGTTACAAGACTGTAAAATTTGCCCAATAATTAACTATAATCAATGTGGTAAATACCTGAAAATAGATGGTATTTATCGCGGTTTTTTTTGTGTATTTATTGTAGTTGGTTATGGTAGTAAATATAAGCATATAAACGTTCTGTACCCTCATATAGCTCAAGTTTTTGATTTTTAAACCCATTGGTATTTTACGATTAGTTGAATTGTTATGCGGTAAATACGTGCTCAATTTCCGTATTAATCAAAGTTAATTCCCGTACTTATCGAGTAAACTCTTGTAAGGTATTTGCTGTTGATTCTGTATAAATAAGTAATCAATCCCTGCAACTACCTGTGTAAGTTTTTGAGCTTAGGAATTAAAACATTCATAAAAAAATTATCTCTATGCAAGCAACAAGCATCGTAAACGATTCTAAACTCCGGGAGTTTTTTATCGAACAACTACAAGACATTTATTGGGCCGAGCAAGAATTGGTAGAAACTCTGCCCAAAATGGCTAAGGCTGCCACATCGCCCAAATTAAAAAAAGCATTCAATGACCACCTCGAGCAAACCCGCGAGCATGTTACCCGCCTGGAGCAGGTATTTGGGTTGATTGATGAAGAGGCCGATGACACCAAATGCGAAGCTATGGCCGGTATCATAGAAGAAGGGGAAGAGATTATTGATGACACTGAGGAAGGCACGGCGCACCGTGATGTGGGTTTGATTTTTGCCGGACAAAAAGCTGAGCATTACGAAATTGCCACCTATGGTGGATTGACAACTCTGGCCAAAACTTTGGGTTATGTTGATGCAGCAGGTATATTGCATGCCACATTAGAAGAAGAAAAGGAAGCAGACAACCTGCTTACTGACATTGCCGAAAATAATATTAATTATCAGGCAAGCCAGGAACCCGCTGATGATTAGAAACCGCCAATTTACCAATAGAATAGTAACCGGCGGCATGAAAGAGCGGTCGCCGGTTTTTTTAATTTTAAAGCAATGGCGAGCTGACCGGAGAATTAAACGAAACTAAATAATGAGGTAAACGTTATGAATAATAAGGAAGAAAATATTACACCCAAAATGGCTAAGATTTTGAAACTTACCCCGGCAGCTATTATTGACATTACAAAATACATAGGCAAAGCGGTAAAGGTTATTGATATCACTACGCTAAAAAATGTTTTTGTTAAGCAATTACCAAAAGGCGGCGCCAAAATCAGGAACATGTATGATTACGGTAATTGCATTGCCTGATAATTGAATAAGTATTTATGTCAACCTTATGCTTTATTACTTTATAATAAGTAGGGTAGTGGCTTGAGCCGCAGGTGCCCGAAAAACAGCAGCAATATTTAAGCCTGCGCTTCATTTTTGCTGTCAGCAGCCTTCATCAACTCATCTGTATATTTAACCAGCATTTCGGTATCTAAAGCTATTACTATCTGTTCATTATTGAGGTTGTTAGTTATCATCGATAATTGTGAGGTGGTTAATAACGTATCAAAGCCTTTTTCGGATTGTTTCAAATTGCGGCGTACTCGCAACGGCGTCAGCAAAATAAATGCCTGTTCAGGTTGGTCATTTTTTGACAGATAATGCGTATACCCTTCGTCGGCCAGGAAACGCATTAAAGTAGGGGTAAGTAGTATGTTCATTCAATATAACCTCACTATTTTATATTATCGTTTTTCTTGTCTTTACCTTGTTGTTTGCGGATAATGGCCCAAACTGCCAGAATCACAAAGGCAATGATGAATGCAAATGCAAATGGTAATAACATAACTCATTGTTTATTAGAATAAATACGGTTTGTGCCTATTAGTTTTAAGAGATATGAGAATAAGTATATAACGTATCGGGTTACCGTATTAATCGGACCGGCCTGCGCGTACTTTTAACCTGAATTTCACAATAACTGAACAATGGGGCTCCCGGCAGTGTTAGATAAGCAGGAATATCAATAGCTTATGACGAAGCAATTCGAATTGGATAAATTATATGAAAAGGCGTATAACGCGTTAATCACCTACGGGCCCCGGTTTATCCTCGGGATAGTAATATTATTTATAGGTTTATGGATTATTAAGACCATGCTCAATTGGTCGCATCGTAAAATGCTGGCCAAACAAGTTGATCCTACTATAAAGCCCTTCCTGATGAGTTTGGTGGGAGTAGTACTACGTATTATGCTGATACTGGCCGTTATGGGCATCATTGGCATACAGATGACGCTGTTTAATGTATTGGTAGGCGGCCTCAGTGTGGCAGCGGGTCTGGCGTTGGCCGGTAATCTTCAAAATTTTGCCAGCGGTATTGTAATCTTATTACTTAAACCTTTTGTTGTAGGCGATAACATCAATACCCAGGGCACCGAAGGTACAGTAACTTCGATTCAGATATTTTATACCATCATTACCACCTTTGATAACCGCACAGTGATAGTACCCAACAGTCAGTTATCTAACCAAACTATTATTAATACCAGCCGCGAGGGCATCCGCAGGTTAGACATCAATTATAAGTTTGCCAACAATATCGACGTTAAACAGGCAACGGGCGTTATCAGCAAAACTTTAGACATCGCTGAAGAATGTTTGGCATCGCCCAAAAAACGCATAGGCGTAGGCGAATTACAACCCGATGGTTACATTCTAAGCATCAGTGTTTGGGTTAACGCACATGGCTTTCAAGACACCAAATTAATTGTTCAGGAAAAGATCTTGCAAGGCATTAAAGACTCGGGCATTAAGATTCCGGGATTGTAGTCGGTATTCCTATACCCCGCTTAAAAACAAAACTAAAAAGCCTTTAATCATTATAACTAAAGGCTTTTCTATCTATATAGTATTAGGGGGCAATTTGTTCAGCGCTATTTGTATACGAACGTAAATTTTTGATTAGCTGTAGGAGCATTAACGTATATATTTGACTGTGCAGTTACATATCCGTCCATGTCGTAAGCATAATTTGTTTTGATGTTACTTATAGTATCTGCACTCAGTCTCATAAAAACAGATGTTACGTAGCCTCTTGCGTCAAAGGTATAAGTATAGGTAGTGGTATCTGTGCGCTGCGTATTGGTTGAAATGGTACGCGATATAAGATTTGGTCCGGGAGTGCTGTTAATACCCGGTATAATATATCTCAATGCTAGGTTTTTATTATCGAGGTAGGTAGAAATAGTCGTGCGTCCGTTGTTATCCTCAGTTTTTATAACATTACCATTGGCATCGTAAGTGCTTTTTACAACAATACCGTTATCAGAATGTACTTCACTAATCTTGCTGCCAACAAAAAGGTAATCGGTATTGGCTTCCTGGTATATGGTGTTGCTTTTATAATATTTAACATTTAAATGAGTGATGGACCTGTTATCATCATAAGTATAGGTACTAACAGTATTATAAACTATACCTGCTGAAGTTGTTGTAGCCGATGTACTTGACAATCGGTTATCGGCGGCATAAGAATAAGTGGTAACAGTAGGTTCTCCTGTCAAGCTGCCTGCTTTCATACTAATCAGGCGATTTTGTGAATCATAAGTATAATCAGTCATTAAAGTTTTCGACATAAATACTTGTATGGTCTGCAACAGTAGTTTTTGTTTTTGAATGGTGCCGTTGTCGGCAGTTGGGCTTGAGTTTTTCTTGCATGAGCAGACACAAACGGCAGCAATCAGCAGGCCGGCCATAGGTAAAGTTGACTTCATGATAATTGATGTTTAAATAGGTCTACACCAATTTAGTAGCTTTTTTGTTACAATACAAGTAAAATAACTGGTAATTGCTGACTTGTGCGTCAGAATTATCGATATTCTCGATTATCCTTTTAACCAGATTGGTTTAGCCTACAAATTTTTTCCTCAAAAGCTTTCGGATAGGTTCATCCAATAATTTTAGCACCGCATAGGCCAGTAGTATCAGTAAAGCCGTCCCGATGACGATGATCCAGGTCATTTCCGAAAGAGATGGCTTGAACTTTTCTACATAACTCATAAACAGCCAGATAAAGGGGTAGTGAATCATGTATAAAGGATAAGATACCTCGCCCGACCAAATACACAGCCTTTCAAAGCGCGAAGTCAAGCCCGCACCAACGCCTAAAGCAACAATTAGTGGCAGATAAAACACCACAATCAGCGGCTCAGCAAACCAGTTGGTGTTATCGCTATAAGGTATCAGAAAAGAAATGAACAGCAATACAGCCACACCCGGAAAACCCAGTTTTGATTTGATGTTGAAACCGGTCCGAAAAATCAATATCCCAGCCAGGAAAGAAAACGACGCCCTCATGGCTCCGCCCCAAAAGGTACCGCCGCTCCAGCCTACGCTCAAATTAGTGGCAGCTTTGGCTTCGTAAAATAATAACGCGGCACTGATAACTACCAATAAAGTAAGCAATTTGTTGTGTTTACGTATTTTAACCAGCACCAAAGCATATACTACATTGGCTATGTATTCCCAAAACAATGACCAGGTTGGCGGGTTTAGGTGAAACAGGTTGAAGAACCGCTCGCGCACAATAGGGTAAGGAATCATAGTGCAACCGCTTATCAATAGCAACCAGAGCTTATTTGCATAGTTTTTCCATAGGTCTGAAAAAGGATCTATCACAAAAGCAATCACCCCCCAAACGGCGCCTATGACTACCAGCGGATGCAAACGTATTAGCCTCAATTTAAAAAATGAGCCGATGCCTATCTTTTCCAGCTTAGCGTCATAAGCATAGGCAATCACAAATCCGGATAGGCAGAAAAAGAAATCGACAGCCAGGTAAGCGTGTGCAATAAAGCTCTTGGTATAGTCTGGTACGGCAATCTCCATAAAATGGAAGATCACCACAGATATGGCTGCAATACCCCTGAGGCCGTCAAGTACCTCAAAGTGTTGTTTGGTTTTCAGCAGATTAGCGGGTGGGTGAGTAGTACTCATTAAATTACTGTTTCAGTATTTCGTCGACCGATTTGCGGCTCAATCCATAAATAAACTTCTGACCGGGATAGTAGTTTTCGCGCAGCTCAAAGTTCTCAAAAGCCGCACCGCCGGGCACGGGTACATAATTTTTAGGGTCGCGGCTGGCCACGGCCCAATATTTAACGCGACCATTTACACGTACCTGTAATGACGGGTTATAGGCACTGCTGTCTTTGCGCCAGTATTGGGTGAGTTTAAAATCAGGGCGGTAACGCCAGCCTTTTTTGGTTTGGTAAGCACTGTCGGTTGGCCACGCGCTTAATTGGGCCATACTTTCGTTTTGGGTTGCTAACGCGATGGGGCTGCCGTCTTTAAGCTTAAGCATTTGGGTTACCGGGTAAGCCTCTTTTTCTATAAAGTCAATGCCATCATAGCCGTTATATAATTTGCGTGAGTCGACCACCTGGTCTTTCAGATGCAATAGCCGCAGGCGCGAATAATTGCCCATCGTAGCCGTTAAAGCACAACGATCCATATGGGCGCTGTTGGCTTTGTTGTTAATCTCGAAGCAAATTTCTTCAGGTTTATCGCTACGGATGCTGATCTTAAAAAAAGGTGCAGCTTTGTCTATATATCGCTCCATGAACACATATAGTGTCAGTTGTTCTATTGCAGGGTTTTTCTGGTCGGGGTGCGATATGACGCCGTGGCTGATGTTGGCCGGGTTATATGCATCGTTGGTCTCGCTGTCGCTCGGCCAAATCAGTTTACCCCATTTTCCATCGGTATTTGAAGGAGATATTTCGCTAAATTCTATTTTCCCGTCAACAATAGGCTCAATAGCAATGTAGTTGATAAGGTAAATTTTGCCTTTGTATTCATAACCCACACGCAGTAATCCGCGGGGGCCGCCAATGCCTTTGTCGCCGGTTTCAACACCGGTTGGCCATAAGCTAAACACTATGCCGTTGTGTATGCCCCACATTTGTTTGTCGGCGGACGTTTCTGGGCGAATCCATTTGGTTTGGGCAAAAGCGTTATTGTAAAGCAGCGTGAAAGTCATCGCGCAGCAAAAAATTAATAATTTATAGTGCTTGTTTACAAAAGGCATGTTGATTTTTATTCGGAGGGCTAAAGATATTTTTTATGAGCCAACCTACCAAGAAAATTGATCGACGATATTAAATTTGTTAGTGTATGACCACCATCAAAACGCTCGAAGGCTATTATCTCTCAAAACCTGAACCCTACCAAAGCTGCCTGCTCGCCCTGCGCGATATAGTGTTGAGCGCACATGCCGGCATTGAGCACGTACGCAAATTTCAAATCCCGTTTTTTACTTATAAAGATAAAAAGCTGGCTTATTTATGGCTGGATAAAAAGAAACTTAAAATGGGCTTTTGTTGGGATAAAAGCTTGCAGCCGGTTGTAGAAGGCATTCGCCCGAAAGACAAATATGAGTCGATAATTATTGATGCCAATGCCGATATACCGATAGATTTGATACTTGAAAAGTTAAACTACTATGTTGATTTGATAGATGTATCAAACGGCGCGTAAAAATCTTGTGCATAAACATTAGTGCGTTATGGTATAATTATATTTGTTAAGCCCTGTTATATTCAACATAAACATCGCTTAACCAATTAAACCAAACTACAAGCAAATGAAATTAAACCTTAGTGGCAGTAAATTAACTTTTGCATTGCTATTGACGGGCTTGATGGCGGCTAACCGCTCCTCGGCTCAAACTGCAGATAAACCTTTATATCTGGACTATAGCCAACCTGTTGAGGCCAGGGTAAAAGATCTGATATCGCGCATGACGCTTGAAGAAAAGGCCGAATACCTGAATCACGTTGGCCCTGATATTCCGCGCTTTGGCATCAAGTCAGACAAATGGAACCAGTGCCTGCACGGTGTGGTTTGGAACCGCCCAACCACCATGTTTCCGGTTTCAATAGCCATGGCTGCTACCTGGGACCCAAAGCTGGTTTTTAACGAAACCAGTGCTATATCAGACGAAGCCCGCGCTATTTACAACGGCTGGCACAACGATCCAAATTTTCAGGGTGAAAAGAAAGGTTTGATCTACCGGTCGCCGGTCATTAACGTTAGCCGTAACCCTTATTGGGGACGTATTAATGAATGTTTTGGTGAAGACCCGTTTCTTGACGGCCGCATGGGCGTTGCCCACGTTAAAGGTTTACAGGGTAATGACCCGCATTATCTGAAATTGGTTTCAACCCTGAAACATTATGCAGTTAATAATGTGGAGACTAACCGTACCAGCCGTTCGGCAACAGTAAGTGAGCGTATGCTGCATGAGTTTTGGCTGCCGCATTTTAAGGATTGTATTGTCGAGGGCGGCGCGCAATCTGTTATGGCATCATATAACGCTATAAACGGTGTGCCCAACAACATCAACCACATGATGCTGACAGACATCCTGAAAAATAAATGGGGTTTTAAAGGCTTTGTGGTATCTGATCTTGGTGGTGTAAACACCATGGTAAATGGTCATGAAAAAGGCCAGATGAGCTATGAGGAAGCCGTCGCCAAATCCATCAACGCCGGCTGTGATTTCTCTGATAAAGAGTTTATGCAGTATATCCCGGTTGCGGTAAACAAAGGTCTGTTAACTACGGCTAAGCTGGACGAATCATTGGCCCGTGTAATGCGTGATCATTTCTTGTTAGGCGAGTTTGACCCGCAGAACCGAGTGCCTTACAGCAACATACCGATGAGCACTATTGGCAGCAAAGAGCATATCGCGTTAGCATTAAAGGCGGCGCAAGAATCAATGGTGTTGCTAACCAACAAGAACCATATTTTGCCGCTGGATAAAAACAAGATAAAAACCATAGCGGTAATTGGCCCGCATGCCGACATGTTTACGGCCGGAGGCTACAGCGGTAAGCCAATTGACGCGGTGAACCCAATGCAGGGCATTAAAAACCGTATGGCTCCGGGTACTGAGATTATTTATGCTGCCGGTGCCGAGATTGCACCGCGCCGCAACGGCGCTGTGTTTGACAAAGCTGCCGAGCTGCAAAAGGCTGTCGAAGCGGCTAAGAAAGCAGATGTGGCCATTCTATATATCGGCACAACCTTAAATATTGAGGCCGAGGGTAAGGACCGCACTTCGCTGGGTATGCCGGGCAATCAGGAAGAATTGGTTAAAGCGGTGTTGGCTGTTAACCCGCGCACCATTGTGGTGCTGATGAATGCCGGTCCGCTTACTATACCTTACATTAAAGAAAATGCACCGGCTATTTTGGAGGCCTGGTGGCCGGGCGAGCAAGGTGGCAACGCCATTGCCGATGCACTGTTTGGTAACATCAATCCCGGGGGTAAAATGCCTTTGACGGTTTATGCGTCTGAGGAACAGGTGCCGTCGCAAGACGAATATGATGTGACCAAAGGATTTACCTATATGTACATTAACGGTGCTCCGTTGTTTCCTTTCGGCCATGGTTTAAGTTATACTAGTTTTACCTATAGCAACCTGAAGCTATCAGCCAAACAAATCAAAACTAATGGCAATATCACGGTTTCTGTCGATGTAAAAAATACCGGTAAAATGGCCGGTGATGAGGTTGTACAATTATACATTCATGACGTAAAGCCAAGCTTAAAGCGCCCGATGAAGGAGCTACGTGGATTTGAACGCGTTACTTTAGCACCCGGCCAAACCAAAACCGTTAAAATGAATATCCCAAGCAGCCGACTGGCTTTTTATGACGAAAAGATCCACGACTTCAGAGTTGAGGCCGAGCCTATCGACGTGATGGTAGGCAGCTCATCGGCTGATATTCGTTTGAGATCGCAGTTTAAGGTTGTCGATTGATAAAAGTACCAAATTTGTCATTCTGAGCATGGCGAAGAATCTTATACGTTTTTACAAGATTCTTCGCCATGCTCAGAATGACAGAAGGGTATAACTTTAAGCTTTATTGTTTAAATCCATCGGGCAGAAAATCAAGCGACACGGAGTTCATACAAAATCTTTTACCGGTTGGCGGCGGCCCATCGTCAAAAATATGGCCCAGGTGCGAATCGCATCTGGCGCAAAGCACCTCAATACGATCCATACCGTACGAGCGATCTTCACGATATTTCACCGCGTCTTTACGGGTAGGTTCAAAAAAACTTGGCCACCCGCAATCGCTGGCAAACTTAGCGTCCGACCGAAATAGTTTGTTACCACATACCGCACAATAGTAGGTGCCCTTGTCGGTACTTTTCCAGAACTTGCCGGTAAAGGCACGTTCGGTGGCCTGCTCGCGGGCTGTAGCGTACAGATCAGCCGGTAAAATCTTTTTCCACTCAGCATTTGATACGTTTAAATGCCGCGTATCCGTGTTGGAGTAATAGGGATTATTCTCGTGGCCTGTTTTGGTTTTAAGATGTTGTGCATTAGCCCCAGCACATCCCAAAAACATAGCAGCAAATAATATTAGCTTTTTCATGGTTTCAATTTGTTTTTAAACACCGCTTTAAATTTCTCCAGTTCGGGCTGTATCACATACTTGCAATAAGGCTGATTGCCATTAAGATTGTAATAGTTTTGATGGTAGTCTTCAGCCTTATAAAAAACCTTGAACGGTACAACTTGCGTTACAATGGGCGATTTATAGGCTTTGGCCGTATTCAATTTGGCGATGTAGTAATTAGCTTTATTTTTCTGATCGGCATTGTGGTAAAAAATAGCCGAGCGATATTGCGTGCCCACATCGTTACCTTGACGGTTAAGTTGAGTGGGGTCATGCGCAACGAAGAAAGCCTCTAATAGCTCATCGTAAGTGATCACTTTTGGATCGTAAATAATGTTACAGGTTTCGGCATGCCCGGTATTGCCCGTGCAAACCTCTGCATAACTTGGATGAGCCACATGCCCTCCGCTAAAACCCGAAATTACTTTTTTAACCCCGCGCAATTGCTGAAACTTAGCCTCGGTGCACCAAAAGCAGCCCATGGCAAATGTTGCGGTATCTACAGTTGCGGGTTTGTGGTTATTTATTTTAACCGGCGATGCAAACAACGACATGGCGCCTACTTGCATCATTATTAATAAACAGATGATCTTCTTCATAATACTCAACTAACGATGAAAAGTAGTTTGCGGATGCTGTTCCTTACTAAAAGTACGTATTGTGATAATGCTCTGACAAATAGCATAAAAAAGAAAAAAATATTAGGTATTATGTATTGCATAGTACTATATAAATTGTATAACTTTGTTTTCAGATATTAAACTCTAGACAATGAAAGCACTAACAATCAAATTAATGGCGGCCGGTCTCATCTTGACGCTGGGCGCATGCAATCGCACAGGAAGGCATGTGGTCATCAAAACTGGCGATAATTACAATGTAACTACGATCGAATATTATGGACGTACCGTATTTAACCAGGAAGGCACTACCATTTTGCGCATCAGTCCAAATGGCTCGGTTGAATACCGCCATAATGGCCAGCATTTGCTCGCCGAAAGTGACCATTCAGGACACATAACCTACCGTATAAACGGCGGCGAGAAGCAAAATCAACTTAGCACACAGGAAAAAGTTTTTTTGGCAGATGCAATAAAAGAAATGATCAAGCATGGTCATAATAATGATTGATCGGGCTAATTGCTACGATCATTTAAGGTGCTTTTTGACAATATCAGTTAAAGCTGACAAGTCAAAAGGCTTTTTAAGGTAGGCGTCGGCAAGGCCGGCTTTGGCTATATCTTTGATGTTGCTTACAGCGGATATGATTATAACAGGAATATGGCTTGTAGCAGGGTCGCTTTTAAGATGACGACTCAGTTGTTCGCCATTGGCATCGCTTTTCCATTCGGTAAGCCAGTTATCCAGCAACACCATGTCAGGCTTGATCTCATTAATTGATTTCAGGATTTTGGAGTCTTCAGAAGATATTACTTCATAATTTTCTTCCTCTAAAACATAAACAATAGAATCTCTAATGTCTTTGTCATCCTCAATTACTAATATCTTTTTTGCCATTACAGTGTAGGTGGTATATGCATATAACAATCTGTTATGGCTGTTTTGTTTTACTATAAGGCAAATTTTGGTGGAATTATGACGAATGAGGCCTGAAAAGTAATTGTCCTTGCGAGGAGGAACGACGAAGCAATTGTGAATTTCTCTCCTTGTCCCGAACATTCGAGACCACGCTACGTTCGCAATGATACTCCGAGATATGCTTAAAACGTCTTGCTATTATAACAGACCCTGCAACGCGGCTCGTAGCTTTCCTTTTCGCCTAACAGCACTTTATCCTTGCCGGGCACTAAACGGTAAGAATACAGAGCAGGTGCACCACAATGAACGCATACCGCATGTACCTTGGTTACTGATTCGGCGATGGCCATAAGCGTAGGCATTGGTCCGAAGGGGCGGCCCTTAAAATCCATGTCTAATCCGGCAATAATAACGCGGATGCCTTTGTTGGCAAGTGTGGTGCAAACTTCAGGCAGTTTAGCATCGAAAAACTGTGCTTCATCAATACCTACAACCTGTGCATGGCCGGCCAGTAATAATATTTCTGATGATTTGCCTACGGGAGTTGATTTTTCGGCTGTCGAGTTATGGGATACCACATCGCTGTCATCGTACCGTACATCCAGCTTGGGTTTGAAAACTTTTACGCTCAGTTTGGCGTAACGCGCCCGGTTAATTCTTCTGATCAATTCTTCGGTCTTTCCCGAAAACATTGAGCCACAAATAACTTCAATGCCGCCACCATTCTCACTTTTGCGTTTAAAAATCTCCTCGGTGACCTGCATGGTAAACTTTTTGTAAAGGCCTAATATCAGAATTTAATGCTTAATTTTGATAAGCAATTTGTAAAGTATTGTAATGAAGCAACTGGAAGTATTTAATAAGATAGGCGCCATTCTGAAGGAGCTAAATGAGCAATATCAATATATTCAAGCCGACCCTGAAAACATCAACGACCTGGAAATGGAGCTGTTTGTTGCCAATGCGCATTTTCTGACAGATCATGCCGAAATTCTGAAGAAGCTAAATCAGCGCAGCCACGCAGAGAAAGCTGAAGACGCCGGAGCAGACAATGTGGGTGCAAAAGCAGACAGTAAACTTCTGCCTCCACCAGCCCCGATAGAACTACCGGAAAGAAATTCTGAGCTGCCAACAGCACTTGTCGAGCCGCCAAAACCTGAGCCGGTAAAATTAGAAGAACCAACGAAACCGGCAGAGCCTGAGAAAACTGAAGAACCTGAAAGAGTAAAAAGTTTCTCAGAGAAATTCTTTGAGCCAATGGTGCAGCCTTTTAAACCAAAACGCACCGAGCCGACAGAAGCTGACCAGCCTGTGCCGCACATCGATCTTTCGTCAGACACACCTAAAGATAGCTATACCTTTGTGATGGAACCGCCACAGGTGATTCGTCATGAACTGGAAATTGATCCGAATGATAATTTTGATGATAGCGATGACGAAGCAGTAGATCTGGAGCCTGCCAAAGAAGAAAAAGAGGAGATTACCCCAGAGCCGGTTAAAGCAGAAGCGCCGAAACAGGAGGTAAAGGAAGAGCCAAAACCAGAGCCAAAGATTGAACCCAAACCGGTTGAAAAGAAAGAAGAAGCGGCCAAGGCAAAAGAGGATGTGCTGACTATCAACGAGCGCATGTCTGCCCAGCGCAGCGGTTCGGCACAATATACCGAGCAGGCGGCACAACCGGTTACTAACCTGAAAGCGGCTATCACACTAAATGATAAGCTGATCTTTATCAAAGATCTATTTAACGGCTACAGCCTGGCCTATAGCGAGGCTATCGAGATATTGAATCGCTTTAATACTTTCGAAGAAGCCAATCGCTTCCTGACTAAGAATTATACCGCAAAAAATAATTGGGAAAGTAAACCCCAAACTGCCGAGAAGTTTTACGCGCTGTTGAGGAGAAGGTATTCGTGATACCCCTCCCAACCCTCCCCGAAGGGGAGGGCTTTGAATAACCGGGTTGAAATGACAAGAACACAATAAAAAAGAAAGGCCTCACTATTTGAGGCCTTCCTTTTTTATATATAGTCCTCTCCTTCGGGGAGGGTTGGGAGGGGTGTCACGCATAAATCATACCCATTCTGTTCGAATCCAGTTTAATGAGGATAAACAGCATAGTGGTAAAGCTAAGTAGTGACGACCCACCATAACTAATGAGTGGTAACGGGATACCAATGGATGGCACGATACCAATGGTCATGCCGACATTGATGACTACGTGGAAGAATATGACGGACGCCACACCGTAGGCATAAATGCGCGAGAATGGCGATCGCTGTCGTTCGGCGACGTAGATGATGCGCAGCACGAGCAGCAGGTATAAACCAAGTACCACAATAGATCCGGCAAAGCCGAACTCCTCGCCAACGGTACAGAAAATAAAGTCGGTACTTTGCTCGGGCACAAATGAATATTTCGTTTGCGTGCCATGCATGTAGCCTTTACCCCACAATTTGCCTGAGCCTATGGCGATCTTTGATTGGTTAACGTTATAGCCCTTACCTCTTAAATCTTTGGTTATTCCAAGTACGATATCAATACGTACTTTTTGGTGTGGCTTTAATACTTTGGTATATAAAAACTGTACACTTAGCACAAAGGCAATCAAAATGGCTGCACCTACACTCAGGGTAGCTATCAGCTTTCGGTTACGTCTGAAAAGTAAAGCAATGATGATCGACAATGCAACAATAGCTCCGATAATAATGGGGATGTTGGCGAATTTGATGGTAATAACAAACAGGGCTATAAACAAACCTTCCAATATCAAAAAGTAAGGCGATAAACCTTCCCGATATAATACAAATAGCAAAGAACTGAATACCAATGTCGACCCCGCATCCGGTTGCAATAGGATCAAACACATTGGCAGGAAAATAATACCGGCCGCAATGGCGAACGATTTAAGCTCGGTGATTTTAACATTGGTGCCGCTCAGATATCGCGCCAGCAACAAGCAAGTGGCAAACTTGGCAAACTCTGATGGTTGCAGCCTGAAGCCGCCGGGTAACGGTATCCACGCTTGATTACCACCTACATTGCGCCCTACAACAAGCACCAGCACAAGCAATATGGTAGTAACTACGTACATAGCCGGCGCCAATGCTGAAAGAAATCTGCTTTCAAGCAATAATATGAATATCCCCAGCACTATCCCTACCATAACAAATACAGACTGTTTGCCATAGTTGGTGTCCAGATCGATTAACGAAGGATTCTTTGGATCATAAACGGCCGAGTGTATGCACAGCACACCAATGGTGCAAAGCGCCAGGTAAATGATCACCAATAGCCAGTCAACGTTAAAAAAGAAGCTGCGTTGGTTATTCATCCTCGCTAGGTATTATGGCTGACAGATAATCTGCAACCGCCGGTTTTTTATTTTTGTTTGATGCCGATTTAATGGCTTGAGCTTTCTTTATAGAGTCTTTTCTCGCCTGCCGAATGCTGTCGCGTCGCAATTGTTTTTGATGTTGTTTGATATAATACGATATATCGGGCATCAGGTTTGCATTTATATAACGGTCAGGACCAATTCCTGACGGACGAACGCTAATGCTATCGCGCAGATATTTCTCCACCATAAAACTGGCAATAGGAGCAGCCCAGCTGGCACCCTGGCCTGCATTTTCAACCACTACCGCAATGGCTATTTTAGGATTGTCCCGCGGCGCAAAGGCTACAAATACCGAGTGAGGGTTGCCATGAGAGTTATCAGCTGTACCTGTTTTACCACACATTACAATACCGGGTATTTTAGAGGCCGCCGCAGTACCGCGGTCTACCACCGCCTGCATGCCGTTTATTACCGGTTCAAAATATTGACCATCAACACCCACATAATTTTTTACAGTATATTCTGTTTTGATGACCTGCCTGTCACCTATAGATTTGATGAGGTGTGGCTTATAATAAAAACCCCGATTGGCAATTGTTGCTTCTATGTTAGCCAGCTGCAAAGGCGTCGCCAATAACTCACCCTGACCAATACCCAATGAAATAACCGTGCTTGAGCGCCATCCGCCTTTATGATACATCTTATCATATAATGATGCATTTGGTAAAAGACCGGTACCCTCACCTGGTAAATCCAGATCAAGTTTGCCGCCCAAGCCAAATTTGGCGACGTTATTATGCCATGCAGTAAAAGCCGAGTCGGTTTTTTTAGCGCCCAGGCGATTTATCAGTTTCTCAAATACCATGTCAAAGTAGCCATTGCATGACTCTGCCACGGCACTAGCCAGGGTTACATAACCATGTGCCTCGCCATTATAACACTTGATACGCCTGTTACCGGCTATGTAATAGCCCGGGCAGGTATAACCGGTTTCTGGGGTAATAACACCCTCTTGCATAGCAATTAGCGCGCTTAAAGGCTTGAATGACGATCCGGGTGGGTAGTTGGCTTGTATCGGTCGTACCAGGAATGGTTGGTAGGGATCGTCGGCTAGCTTTTTAATGTTGGCACTACGATCATGTCCTGTCATTAAATTAGGATCATAAGAGGGTGTGCTCACAAAAGCCAGTATTTCGCCGGATGATGGTTCGATGGCCACAATACTGCCTACTTTATTTTGCATCAACTTTTCACCTAGCTTTTGCAGGCGCACATCGAGTGATGATGTTAGTTTTTCTCCAGGAACAGCAAGCGTATCATAAGCGCCATTGGCATAAGAGCCTTTTTGAACGCCTTTTGAATCTACAAGCATATTTTTTACGCCTCGTTGTCCGCGCAGTACATTTTCATAAGCCTTTTCTACACCTGATATACCGATATAATCGCCTAAACGATAATAGCCACCCGATTTAGCAATCATGTTATCATTAACCTCGCCAATGTATCCCAAAAAATGCGCTGCCACTGAATCAGGGTATGAGCGTATAGGGTGAGGGCCGACTCTAAACCCGGGAAATTCTGAAAGACGCTCCTGCAGCGACGCATACAATTGCGGCGACAACTGCTTCTCAAATGGCGATTCCAGGTTTGGCGAATATTTTCTTGCTTTGGCTAAACGCTTGTCAAACTCGGCTTTGTCAATACCCAGCAGTTTGCAAAACTCCAAAGTGTCGAAAGGTTTAATCTCTTTGGGGATAACTTTAACGTCATACACCAGCTCGTTGGTAACCAGGGTTTTTCCGTTACGGTCAAGAATCGGTCCGCGGGCGGGGTACTGGATAAATTGGCGAATTACGTTTTTATTGGCAGACAACGCATACCTGTCATCAATGATCTGGATATAAAACAGCCGGCCAAGAAGTACCAGTATAAGAATGATGAATATGCCGCCGATTATATATCTCCGCTCAAAATACTGGTTCATTTACGCTCTTTACTTTTATAGGATATCAGGCCCGAAATCAGGATCAAAAATAAAGTAAAAATTGAACTTAGCAGCGCGCGGCCAAGTATGTACTGTATTTCTGAGAACCTGAACACTTCCAGCATAAACAGGAAGAAATGATGGAACAAAGTAAGGATAAGCGTATAGGTAAAGAACCACCTGAAACCCATATTACTTAACGTAGGCTCGGGCTCATTGTCAAAGCCCTCTTTCTGTACAGTAATGCTGATAAACAGTATGCGCACAAAAGCCAGCAACACGCAGGCTGTAGTATGTAGTCCGGGAGTATCGTAAAAGGCATCAATAGTTAGCCCTAATATAAACGACAGCGCGAACAGCAAAATGTTCGGTGTTTCAAAAGGTAGCAGCAGGATGAACAGTATGTAAAAATAGGGGGTCGACAGGTTATACAGGCTGATATTCTTCAGCAAAAATACTTGCGTAAACACCAGCGCCAGGAAGCGGAGAATATTGGTGATAATGGTTCTACTCATCTTTTTTCTCCTGAGCCTCCAGTCCCAATTGCTCGGCGGCTAATTTGTTGTTAACCACGTAAACGTATTTCAGCTTGCTAAAATCAACCGCTATAGTTACATCCATGTTCAGGAACGAACCTTTAGCTGTTTTTGAATGCAGGTTTGATATTTTACCTATCGGGATGCCGGTAGGCCATAATGACAGATCGGAGGTTACCACCCATTCACCAAGTTTGGGCGTGGCGCTGTTTGATACATCATACAATAAACCATGGCGCGGGTTCATGTCATCGCTCCAAACAAATGATCCCAAATCTTTACTGCCCGCTAACGACGCACTGATAATGGTTTCTTTATGCAGAAGAGATTGAACAATCGAGAAATGTTCGCCCACAAGCACAACCTTACCCACCACACCCTGCGGACAGATAACGCCCATGCCTTTAGCTATACCAGCGCGGCTACCTTTATTAATGGTGATATAATTATTACGGCGATTTACGGAATTGTTGATCACAGCGGCATCTATGTATTGATACTGCTGTTTATAAACGGTATCAACTACTTTATGCTTGGCAGCCGAATCAACATAAAAAGATGTTTTAAGCTGATTACGCAAATTGGCATTCTCGCGTGCCAGGCTGTCGTTTACATCCTGTAAGTACAAGTATTTTTTTAATTGACCAACCTGCTGATACATATTGCCCGTTACCTGGTTGGTACTGTTAATGAAAGTAGCCTTTTGGAAAGAGTTGTACTTGATATAGATAATCAGCGCACTAACCTCGAAGATAATAAACAGAAAAAACGCGTTGTACTTGGTAATGAAGATTAACAAATTGCGCATTGCTGTATTTACGATTTTAGATTTACGAATTACGATTTAGATCAACAATCGTAAATCTAAAATCGTAATTCGTAAATAAGATTATTGCATCAAAAATTTAAAGTTACCTATGTTCTTTAACGCAGTACCTGTTCCGCGTACTACTGCGCGAAGCGGATCTTCGGCAACGTGCACCGGTAGTTTTGTTTTGGCCGATATACGTCTGTCCAGGCCGCGCAATAACGCACCGCCGCCGGTTAAGTAAATACCGGTTTGGTAAATATCTGCAGAAAGCTCAGGTGGGGTGATCTCCAATGCTTTCAGGATCGCTTCTTCAATTTTTGAGATAGATTTATCCAGACAGTGTGCAATCTCGGTATAGGATACCATAATCTGCTTCGGCACACCGGTCATCAGGTCGCGACCTTGTACGGCAAAGTCGCCCGGAGGGTCGCTCAGTTCTGGCAATGCAGCGCCAACTTCAATTTTAATTTTTTCAGCAGTACGGTCGCCAATCATGATGTTGTGCTGGCGACGGATGTATTGAACAATATCAGAGTCAAAGTTATCACCCGCAACACGAATAGATTGGTCGCACACGATACCTGACAGCGCGATAACCGCAATCTCGGTAGTGCCACCACCGATATCGATGATCATGTTACCCATGGGTTCTTCAACGTCAATGCCGATACCTACGGCAGCGGCCATTGGCTCATGTATCAGGTAAACCTCTTTAGCGCCGGCAATCTCGGCCGAGTCGCGCACGGCACGTTTTTCCACCTCGGTAATGCCTGAAGGGATACAGATCACCATACGTAAAGATGGAAAGAACCATCCTTTACCCTGGTTAATCATTTTGATCATGCCGCGAATCATGTGCTCGGCAGCGTTAAAGTCGGCTATTACGCCGTCTTTAAGCGGACGTACAGTACGTATGTTGTCGTGGGTTTTGCCCTCCATTTGCATGGCCTGGCGCCCAATTGCTATAACTTTGTTGGTTGTGCGGTCAAAAGCTACTATCGACGGTTCGTCAACAACAACTTTGTCATTATGTATGATGAGGGTATTTGCGGTACCTAAATCAATCGCTATTTCTTGTGTGAAAAAATTAAATAAGCTCATTTTCTGCTTGCTTCAAATAATTTGCAAAGTTGTTAAATATAGTTGGAATAACTTACGCTAAGTTGACCAATAGAACGCATATATTTTAAAAATAATATAAAATATTTGCTTTTATTGCTCAATAAGAAAAATTGACCTTAATGTTTAAAGTGGCGAACCCCGGTAGTCACCATGCTGATGCCTTTTTGGTTGGCCATATCAATTGATAATTGGTCTTTTATAGAGCCACCCGGCTGTAAAATAGCTGTAATACCTGCATCGGCAGCAATCTCTACGCAATCAGGGAACGGAAAAAATGCTTCTGATGCCATAACGGCTCCTTTTACATCAAAACCAAATGCCTCTGCTTTTGCCAAAGCCTGTCTTAATGCATCAACACGCGAAGTTTGACCTACACCGCTGGCCAGCATCTGGCTGTTTTTAACCAATACAATTGCGTTTGATTTGGTGTTTTTGGTGATCTTATTGGCAAGGAAGAGGTCTTTCAGTTCCTGCTCAGTTGGCTGGCGCTCGGTTACGGTTTTCATGTCAGCCGGGCCTTCAATTACAAGGTCCTTATCCTGCTCAATAACGCCGTTTAGCAAAGTTTTAAATTGTTTGACCGGCAATTCAACAGGTTGACGCACCAACACAATACGGCCTTTACGTGCGGTAAGTATAGCAACAGCCTCGTCGGTGTAGGCCGGTGCTATTAACACTTCGTAAAACAATTTGTCTATCTCGGTAGCAGTCTCAGCATTTATTTCTGTATTGGTGATGATAACCCCCCCAAAAGCAGAAACAGGATCACAAGCTAAAGCATCTATCCAGGCGTCTTTAATAAACTGGCGGGTAGCTACGCCACAAGCATTAGTGTGTTTTAATATGGCAACCGTAGGTTCAGTAAATTCATTGATCAGTTCAACAGCAGCGTCAACGTCAACCAGGTTGTTGTAAGATAATTCTTTGCCTTTATCGCTCAGACTGGTAAACATGGCATCCAGGTTACCGTAAAAAACACCTTTTTGATGCGGGTTTTCGCCATAACGCAAGATTTGGCTGGTTTGTATACTGTGTTTAAATACTTGCAGCGGCTCGTCCTGGTTAAAATATTGGAAAATAGCTGTATCGTAGTTTGAAGTAATGTTAAAGGCTTTTTGAGCGAAGCGTTTACGCTGGTCGATAGTAGTAGTACCGTTTTGTGCTTTCAGTATTTCGGCAAGCTCTACATAATCGTCTTTTGAAGCCAGGATAACTACATCCTTGAAGTTTTTAGCCGCAGCGCGGATCAGTGATATACCGCCAATGTCGATCTTCTCGATCACATCGTCATGGCCTGCGCCAGATTCGACAGTTTCTTCAAACGGATAAAGATCGACAATTACCAGATCGATCTCAGGGATCTCATATTGGGCCAATTGTTCTTTATCGCTGTTATTGCTTCTGCGCGCCAGGATGCCGCCAAATACTTTTGGATGCAAAGTTTTAACGCGACCACCTAAAATTGATGGGTAAGAGGTAAGATCCTCAACAGCAATCACATCAACCCCAAGGCTGCGGATAAATGTTTCTGTACCACCAGTGCTGTAAATATTGGCACCAAGTCGGTTTAACTCATGAATAATAGGTTCCAGATTATCTTTGTAATAAACTGAAATAAGGGCGTTTTTAATAGCTACTGGCTGACTCATTTGCAACGTGTTTTTTTGAGCCGCAAAGGTACGTATTAGAGATTAGAGATTGGTGATTAGAGATTAGTTTTTTTGCACGTGATTAAAATTGAGTAATTTTAGCTGTTGTAAGGGGTTAAATTATGAATTTGTTTTTTTGAATGAGCAATAACCAATAGTTTTATAAGTTTGATAATTAATGCTATATTAGAGTATGACAACGCTTATCATCAAATCAAATTCAGAAAAAAAGATCCGGCTATTGATGCAACTGGCTGAAGAGTTAGGATTATCTGCAAAAACACAAAATTTCGAGGAATTGGATGTCAATGCTATGGTTAGCGGAATAGGTAGAAAGGCAACTGATGAGGAGTTGATAGATTATTTGCTCAAGGAAACTGATGCTTCGCCTATAAGTTTGGAGGAGGCTTTTTCTAAATACGTTAATCAAAAATAGCATCGTTGAATATCCCTGTTAAGATAATGCCAAAGGCATTACGGGTGATTGATGCTGTCGCAGATTTTGTAGAATCTAAAAATACCAAGGGAAGCGGTTATCGGTTCGCTTTAAAATTTAAATCGGCAATTGAAAATTTAGCATTGCCTAACGTTGAATATGCACCTTGCAATCATCCGGTTCTTGCTGCGTTAAAATATTCTTGTGGTCATTTTAACGATTGGGTTATTGCGTTTCGAATTATCGATAACGAGTTAATTGTTTACGAAATAATTCACGGGTCACTTTTATTTTAGGTATTACACCTCAGTAAACTCCAGATCCTTGCCATAGGTTTCATCCAAAGCCCAGGCTGCAGCAATGCCTATGGCGAAAATGATCAACCCGGTCACCCAGCCGCCGGTTAAGTAACTGCCGAAAAGGCTGCGCAAGCCTTTAAATAATAAGATCATTAATGGTAATGTGCCGCGAACCATATTCGGGATACTGATACCTGCAGATGCCCGCAAATTGGTGCCAAACTGTTCTACACTGCTGGTGATATAAACTACATTCAGGCCCGCGCCGTAACCTAGTCCCGCACAAATAAAATAGAACCAGGCCGGGCTACCGCCTTGCTGAAAGAAGAAAAGAATAGTAAATAAAACAGCTATTGAATAAAATATAAACAAAGTCTTTTTGCGGCTTTGCAGTCGCTGGCTTAGCCAGCCCACGCTAAAGTCGCCGGCCGCTATGGCCATATACAGGAACATGATAGCCGTACCCGGGTCGACACCACTTATACCCATCGACTTGGCAAACTGATCTGAAAAGGTTACCAGTATACCTATAATATACCAAACCGGTAATCCCAGCAGTATACACTGCATGTATTTAGCAAAACGCTTACGGTTATTAAAAAACATCAGGAAATTGCCTTTGCTAATATCGGCGCTCTGCACATGTTTAAAGATGTTGCTTTCTTGTACCTGAATACGCATCAGCAGTAAAATAACGCCCAGTAAACCGCCAATGTAATAACACATCCGCCAATCAACCATCTTACTGATCATCGATGCGGCTACTACGCCAAACAGCCCAAAGCCTGCAATGAAGCCTGCGGCGGTACTGCGTTTTTCTTTTGGCAGGAGTTCGCTTACCAGCGTAATACCGGCACCCAACTCGCCCGCTAAACCAACGCCGGCTATAAATCTTAGAATGATGTATTGGTTAATATCAGTGACCATGCCATTCAGAATATTGGCTACGGAATAAAGCAATATCGACCCGAATAAAACTTTAAGACGGCCTTTTCTGTCGCCCAAAATTCCGAAAATAATACCGCCGATAACCATGCCTACCATCTGGATACTAATTAGCAATTCGCCTTGCGAAACAATATCTGTAGCGTTTAATCCAAGTGAAGCCAAGCTGGGTTTGCGAATGATAGCAAACAGCAGCAAATCATAAGTATCAACAAAAAAGCCAAGGGCGCTAACAATTACGGCAAGCTGGAAAATGCTGTCTTTTTTCAAAGTGACTGGAAGTTGGAGGTTATATTAGTTGATTTATTTATTAGGCTGCTAATATATTCTTTTTACCGCTTAGAGACATAATTAATTAGTTGTGCGCACGAAGGTACAACTATATAATAAGCAGAAACTGATTTTTCTTTAAAGTTAATAGTGTACTTTGAAATTTACTTTTAATTAAATCATTTTAAATAGTTAAATGTTAACTAAGCAAGATAAAATTCATCTCCATGAAAAAACAATTACTATTAGCAGCGCCCTTAATAGCGCTGCTATTTTTTGCCTGCAATAAGCAAGATGGCGTGGTGTCGCCTAAAGATTCCAGTCTGGCCGAATCCTCACATTCAAACAATTTATCGTCGGCGCCTGTGACGTTAGTTTCCAGTATAGGAAGGAGCGGCGGCGGCCTTTACGACAGTTATAATTATGAAACTAACTTTACTTATACGGGTAGGCAGCTAACTAAGGCCGAAAGTAAAATGAGGCCACGTGAGTTTGATGTGGCCGTTGGTGTAACAACTAACTTTTATTATGATACTAACGGGCAGCTTACAAATACATCTATACAGCTTTCATACCCTCAGGGGCATCCGGCCGCCCCAAGCGATATAGCTTCTGCAAAAATAACCAATGCTGGCGGCCATATTGCGAGTATTGAGTTTTTTAGGCAAGATGGATTGTCTGACAGGAAGTTTTTAATTGCCTATAGTAACGACAAGCTTGTACAGATATTTGATCCTAATTACCAAAAAACCACTTATGAATACGATGAAAAAGGCAACAACATTAAGCAAATTGTTGAGGGTTATGTTAACGGCGCCCCTACCGGTGCTGTAGCAACTGTGGTAAACAGCTCATTTGATAGCCATTTTAATTTTCAAAAATCAATGCCTTTATGGGTATATTTCAGATGTTTTCATATATGCATGTCTAAGCAGGGCGCTATACTTAATTTTAGCGTATTGCAAGGGTCATTCACAAATACACCGGGCGTTAACAATCCACTATCAATCAGTACTTACGATGCCGACCCAATTCTTAACTACTATGAATATAATGCTAGTGATTACCCCACCGTAATTTGTGATAGAAAACAATATCTCTGGTTGTATTCCTACATTACAGTGGAGTAAGTTAGGCTAATTAATCAATGAATTTAAACAAAAGGGGCTGACTGAAAGGTCAGCCCCTTGAAAGGAGATCAAAGCTTAGCTCTTCATTTTTTTGAGTAAATTCTCAATCACCTTCGGGAAATTCTGATGCTCTAACTGCTGGCCTTTAAATTTGATCATCTCCAGGTTATCGCCGGGTTCAATCTTGAATTTAGATTGATGGATGATCTCGCCTTCGTCAAATTGCTCGTTAGCGAAATGAATGGTAATGCCTGACTCTTCTTCGCCGGCTGCTAAAACTGCTTTATGTACGTTATCGCCATACATGCCTTTGCCGCCAAATTTGGGTAACAGGGCAGGGTGCAGGTTGATAATCTTATTTGGGAACGCCGCCAATAATGATTTTGGAACAAGCCACAGGAAGCCGGCTAGTACAATCAGATCAACCTGCAGGTTTTTCAGCATTCTGATAATATCGTCAGTTTCATAAAACTCCTGACGGGTAAATATGTGTGATGGGATTTCGAAATTATCGGCACGTTGTAGTACATAAGCCTGCGGGTTGTTGGTTAAAATCAATACAACCTCGGCGTCAGCACTGCGTTTAAAATGCTCCATAATTTTTTGAGCATTCGATCCTGATCCTGAAGCAAAAATGGCTATTCGTTTTTTCAAAATGGCAGTTAATTTATCAGTTATTGACCCAAATATAAACTTTTGCAGCTTTTATTCACTATTCGGTCGTAGTATTTTGTCGCACAAAACCATAGCGTACAACACGCCTTATTGCAGAATTGTTGTAGTTAATATAGTCGCCGGTTAAGAGTACCATCGAATAACGTCCCAGGGAGTTGATGGCACACTTGGCAAATGGCGTTGAGCTACCCGTTAAAGTATCCTGGCAAACCATGTTTGATCGTAGCGTAAGCCGGTTATCAGTTAACTCCCATGCGCCTTTGGCGGTGTTAGTCAAACAATCAAAGTTGGTGTAAGTACAGGTTTTATCGTTATTGAAAGTGAATTTTTGATCACACATATTGATCGAATACGTAGTGTCCAGTAACAGCGTATCGCCGTGATTTACAGTAATTTTTACAGAAGACAATTGCCAGGTGCCATTTACCAACAGGTCGGGTATATCAGAGTCCAACTGGCGTTTACATGAATTGACAAACAGGCCGATTAATAAAAGCGCCGGTATTAATAAATATGCAAGGTTTTTTTTCATTTACAGAGATGTCACAAAAGTAAAAATTAATTGGCCATTGCCCTAACCTAAGGCAATTATAACTGTTTTAGTAGTGGTATTATTTTATGCCCTACTATATTTGCCTGTATGCGGATACCTTTTGAAAAACTAAAAGCAGAATTTAAGCGGGTACTCATCACCCTGAATTTCCCGGATAATAAAGCTGACCTATGCGCGCAAATTTTTGCCGAAAATAGTCGCGATGGCGTTTACACTCATGGCCTTAACCGTTTCCCTACGTTTGTAAAATACATTAAGCAGGGTGTAATTAAGCCTGATTCAGCGCCAGCCCTGGTTAACGCCTTTGGCGCGTTAGAACAATGGGATGGCAACCTGGGTGCAGGGATAGTTAATGCTTTGTTTTGTATGAATCGCGCTATTGAACTCGCGGAAACCAACGGGATAGGCTGCGTAGCTATCAGAAACACCAACCATTGGATGCGCGGCGGTACTTATGGCTGGCAGGCCGCCGAGGCCGGGTTTATCGGTATCAACTTTACCAATACTACCGCTAACGTTGCTCCCTGGGGCGGCGTAACACCAACGTTGGGAAATAATCCTTTGGTGATCTCTGTGCCGCGAAAGCAAGGGCATGTGGTGCTGGATATGGCTGTCTCGCAATTCTCCATCGGCAAATTGCATCAATACCAAAGTTATGGCGAGCAATTACCGGTGCCGGGTGGGTATGATGATGAAGGTAATTTAAGTACAGATCCTGCTGCAATTTTAAATTCAAAAAGAGTTTTGCCTGTAGGCTTTTGGAAAGGATCAGGTTTGGCACTGGTTTTAGATCTGTTGGCTTCGGTATTGAGCCAGGGGCAATCAACCAAACAAATTACAGATCAGGCGATAGAATCTCGTGTGTCGCAGGTTTTCATCGCCATAAAGCCCCAAAACGGTAGGCAAACTGAAGGACTTATTGAAGAAATACTCAATTTTACAAAAAGTAGTAAGCAGGTTAATCCTGATAAATCAGTAGCATATCCCGGTGAGAGTACGATAAAGGCGCGTCAGAAAAACACGGCAGAAGGCGTTTTGGTTGATGAAAAGATTTGGGCAGAGGTGAAGGCGTTGTAAATCTTTTAATAATATTATATTTGTATGGAGATGCAATTAACAGCAACAGATATACAATTAGTTAGGAGTTATTTCTCGAGGCAGCCGGTTATAAAGGCATATCTGTTTGGCTCATTTTCGCGTAATGAAGCCGAGGATGACAGCGATGTTGATATTCTTGTTGATCTGGATTATTCTAAACACATCGGGTTAGGTTTCGTTACGATGCAGGCCGAGCTTCAACAAATGCTTCATAAAAAAATCGATCTTGTATCATCTAAGGCTGTGTCGAAATATATTGAACCTTTTATTGAAAAAGACAAGGTCTTGATTTATGAAAGGTAAGATAGGCGACTGTCAACGTTTGCTCCATATCCTGGAGGCCATTGGCGAAATTGAAACGTACACTCAGAATACTAATCTGAAATCTTTCCTCTCAAATTCAATGATGCGATTTGCCTGCATCAAGCAAATTGAAATAATTGGTGAAGCTGCTAATCTGATAACTCCTGAAACAAAAGCCTTATTTAGTGATATTGAATGGCTACAGATAATAGGTATGCGCCATATTTTAGTTCATGAATATTTCGGAGTAGATTTTGACTTGATTTGGCAAGTTATTATCGATGATTTACCAGTACTGAAAGAAAAAGTGACTACAGTAATTTCTAAGATGAATTAGTCCTGATCCATCATTCCCTCAAACTTTTCCCAAAAACCATCCCTCGGTACAGGGGCGGTTATCAGTATAGGTTCTTTTTTGATAGGATGGATAAATTGCAATCTGCGGGCATGCAGGCATATGCTCTTGCGCAAACTGCCACGCGGATAGCCATATTTATTATCGCCAACTATGGGTGTGCCTAAAGTCGATAGCTGCACACGTATTTGGTGCGGGCGGCCGGTTATCGGGTCGACTTCTATTAGATAATAGCCGTCCAGTTCGCCAACCAGTTTATAATGAAGCTCTGAACGCTGTCCGTTGGCTACCTCATGATCAAAGGCCTTGGTAACGTTTTTCTGCGGATTTTTAATGAGATAATGTATCAGTGTCCCTGCGGTTGGGTAGGGGCGTTTGCGCGTTACGGCATAATAGGTTTTATGCATCTCGCGCGCCTTGAACATTTTGTTTATGCGATCAAGCGCTTTGCTGGTTTTGGCGAATAGTATTACACCACTTACCGGTCGGTCCAAACGGTGCACCACGCCAAGGAACGCGCCATTGGGTTTGTTATATTTTTTGGCGATGTACTTTTTTACCTTTTCGTCAAGCGACTCATCGCCGGTATCGTCAACCTGTACGATATCGCCCGCTCGTTTATTTATGGCGATGAGGTGATTGTCCTCATAAAGGACATCATTATCAGTTATCTGGTGATCTTCGTAACGAAATTCAGGTCTTGCCATAGATAGTTAATAAGTTCATGGTTGATAGTTCATAGAAAATAGCTATGATCTATGAACCATTAACCATGATCCAATTAGTATTGTTCTTTTTCGTTGGGAAATTCCTTTGCTTTTACGTCATGAACGTAGTTGCCGATGGCGTCATGCATAATATCATACAGGTTGGCATATTGGCGCAAAAAGCGAGGCTTAAACCCTTTGTTAATACCTAACAGATCATGGATCACCAAAACCTGCCCGTCGCAATGCTGGCCTGCGCCGATGCCGATAGTCGGGATAGCCAGGCTTTCAGAAACTTCTTTTGCCAGTTGCGCCGGGATTTTCTCCAGCACTACACCAAAGCAACCCAGTTCCTGCAGTTTTAGTGCATCTTCGCGCAATTTGGCGGCCTCGGCTTCTTCTTTAGCACGTACAGTATAAGTACCAAATTTGTAAATAGACTGCGGCGTCAGGCCCAAATGTCCCATAACCGGGATGCCGGCTGTGAGAATACGACTCACCGACTCGGCAATCTCAATCCCGCCCTCAATCTTCACCGCATGTGCGCCTGATTCCTTCATAATACGGATGGCCGAATTCAAAGCTTCCTTTGAGTTACCCTGGTAAGTACCAAAAGGCAAGTCGACCACCACCAAAGCACGTTTTGCAGCACGCACTACCGACGAGGCATGATAGATCATCTGATCTAAAGTAATAGGCAGGGTGGTTTCATGACCGGCCATTACATTCGAGGCCGAATCGCCTACTAATATAATGTCCATACCGGCGGCATCAACTATTGAGGCCATTGAATAATCGTAGGCGGTAAGCATGGTGACTTTCTCGCCACGATTCTTCATTTCCTGTACGGTATGGGTGGTAATTCTTTTTACTTCTTTGTGAACAGACATAGTTAGATCTGATTTAAGATTAAGCAAAGGTAGGATTATTTCGGATTTGCTAAATAAGTTCAATGAGCCGCAAGTGATCCACGTGCGAATATGTATCAGTTTGGATCAGTTGGATCACTGCGGGATTTTAAATTGCTAAAAATCAATAATTTGATAAAATGTGTTAGAAAAAGTGGATCACTTTGGATCACCATTTAAGGACTTTTAAGTCATTTTTGGATCAGCGGGGAATGTGACTCGTCCTAAAAGAAGTTTACACTTAAATGGAAAGTGGCTAAGCTTAAAATGGTGAGTAAATTTACCTGATAAAAAAATCCAAAATCCCACTTCCGAAATCCGAAATAAATCCTTACTTTTGCGGCGTGAATCAGGAAGTTTCTCACTTCGTTTCTACATTCCAGTTTAACGGCGCATCGCACCAGACAAGCCGCAATTTTCACCATTTAATTTATTTAAACAAATGACGTATTTCACCAAATTACCGGCGGTATTATTGTTAGAAGACGGAACTATTTTTCATGGCAAAGCTGCCGGAAAAATCGGTACCACAACCGGCGAAATTTGTTTTAATACCGGCATGACCGGCTACCAGGAAATTTTTACCGACCCATCTTACTACGGTCAGATCATGGTTGCTACCAATGCACATATTGGTAACTACGGTATCGCCGGCGATGAAGTTGAATCGGGCAATATCCAGATTGCTGGTTTGGTTTGTAAAAACTACAACATCCCTTACAGTCGTAAACAAGCCGATGAGTCTATCCAGGATTATTTCCAACAGCAAAATATTGTAGGTATATCTGATATTGACACCCGTCAATTGGTGCGTCATATCCGCGATAAAGGTGCCATGAACGCTATCATTTCATCAGAAATCACCGACATCGATGAGCTGAAAGCTAAGCTGGCCGAAGTTCCATCGATGGATGGCCTGGAGCTTTCATCAAAAGTATCCACTACCGAAACTTATACTTTCGGCGAAGAAAATGCACCATACCGTGTAGCGGTATTAGACTTAGGCGTTAAGAAAAACATCCTGCGTAACTTTGATAACCGTGGTGTTTATGCTAAAGTTTACCCGGCCAAAACCACTTTTGCCGAAATGGAGAAAGACTTTGCGCCAAGCGGCTACTTTATCTCAAACGGCCCCGGCGACCCGGCTGCAATGCCTTATGCTGTTGAAACAGTAAAAGCTATCTTAGCGTCTGAGAAACCAATGTTCGGTATCTGCCTGGGTCACCAGTTGTTGGCTTTGGCTAATGATATCCCAACCAAAAAAATGTTTAATGGCCACCGCGGTTTAAATCACCCGGTAAAAAATATCATCAAAAATCACTGCGAGGTTACCTCACAAAACCACGGTTTTGGTGTAGTGCCTGAAGCGGTTAAAGCGTCAGACAAGGTAGAGATCACCCACGTTAATTTGAACGACCAATCTATTGAAGGTATTCGCGTGAAAGGTAAAAAAGCATTCTCGGTACAATATCATCCTGAATCATCACCGGGCCCGCACGATAGCCGCTATTTGTTTGATGACTTTATTGAGTTGATGAAATAAGCAGCATAGAAATAAAAATAAAAGAGGCGCCCAAAAGGCGCCTCTTTTATTTTACTGTTTTGTCATTCTGAGCATAGCGAAGAACTATTCTCTTGAACGAAGTGAAAAATCTTATACGCCGTGTTCAATCGCTTTTATAAGATCCTTCGCTATGCTCCTTTAGATTAGCATAATTAAATTTAATGAATAAAACAGATTGAGAAGAAGCAGGGTACGCTATGTTATCGCTCTGAGTTAATGGCTCATATCCTG